>Ga0209369_1000382_pt1 | contig 69688 bp, 53 predicted proteins | sample EBPBio142010_DNA_FD_185865 | JGI IMG/M metagenome (GOLD analysis project Ga0209369, IMG submission 185865) | Wastewater treatment Type I Accumulibacter community from EBPR Bioreactor in Madison, WI, USA - Reactor 1_10/4/2010_ DNA (SPAdes)... | ecosystem: Engineered > Bioreactor > EBPR >...
ACTTCAGGCAAGAGCACCTTGAAGATGATCTGAATTGGCGTTGCACCCATGCTCTCGGCAGCTTCGATCAGGCTCTGGTCCACCTCACGCATCGCCGTTTCGGCGAGCCGTGCGTAGAGAGGTGCGATTGCCGCGGTCAGTGGTACGATGGCCGCATAGGTGCCAACGGTCGTTCCGGCAATCAGGCGCGTTAAGGGAATGATCGCCACCATCAAAATGATGAATGGCGTGGATCGAACCAGATTGACGACAGTGCCCGCAACACGATTGAAGACCGGCCGTTCGAGAAACTGGCCCGGACTGGTAACAACCAGTGCAACACCGAGCGGCAGGCCAATCAATGTCGACAGAATGGCAGATGCGGCCACCATAGTAGCCGTCTGCTTCAGCGATTCAAGCAAGAGCCCGACGAGTGCCGGCGGAAGCAGATCGGACAACATGACCGAGGACCTCTCCATGAAGATTGAGTGAAGACAGATAATTGCGAACGTCCGCGAGATCGGCGGAACCATCCTCAGCGACGAGCGTTATGATGCCCAGTGGTCTGCCACCGATATAGTCTATGCGCCCGTGCAATATGTTCGGATTTATCCCGAAGCGCTGTACGAGCGTAGCAACGACCGGCGCATGCGCGGCTTCACCGGAAAAGATAATGCGCAGAACCGGATCCGACCCGACAACTGGTTGTGGAAGCACCCGCTGCGATACTTCCGGCGGTAGGTCGTGGGCGACGATGCTAGCCAGAAATGACCGGGCGATCGGTGTTTGCGGAAAGGCGAAGACGTCGAAGGTCGCTCCGTTTTCAACGACTTTGCCGCCATCAAGAACCGTCACGTGGTCTGCGATCTGGCGCACCACGTCCATTTCATGCGTTATGAGTACAATCGTCAGCCCCAGTCGCCGATTGATATCTTTCAATAACGAAAGAATTTGCTCCGTGGTTTCGGGATCAAGCGCCGACGTCGCCTCATCCGACAGCAAAACGCTCGGCTCCAGAGCCAATGCGCGCGCGATACCCACACGCTGTTTCTGACCACCAGACAGTTCCGATGGATAAGCATCGGCCTTTCCCTTGAGACCCACCAGATCAAGCAAATCGTTCACGCGGGTTCTTATGGTGCTGCGATCAACGCCTGTGAGCTCCAGTGGCAGGGCTATGTTGCCAAAAGCAGTTCGTGAAGACAGCAGACTAAAATGCTGAAATATCATTGATACCTCACGACGAACCTGTCGCAATTCGCCTTGACGCAACGTTGTGATCTCTCGCCCGGAAACAACGACTTGTCCTCCGGTTGGGTGCACCAGACCATTCAGGCAACGCACGAGCGTGCTTTTTCCAGCGCCTGAACGACCAATGATTCCGTGAATGGTTCCCTTGGCGATTTGAAGCGAGACATTGTCGATGACCGGACCGGCCTTCTTGTCAAAGGTCTTTGTCAGCGAACGTATGTCGATGATTGACGGTGCCGGGTTTGTATCGTCCGGTACGGCGTTCGACACAGGTCCGCTGCGTACGAGCACGTTCATGTCACCAACCCGCTACGATATTGCCATCGAACTTCTTCTCGATGAAGGCTTTGACATCAGGAGATTTATAAGCCTCGACAAGCGTCCTGACCCACGGTGCATCCTTGTTCTTTCCCGCGACAGCAAGCAGGCAGAAATAATCGGATAACTGGTCTTCGATCAGGATCGCATCACGGGTCGGAACCAGCCCGGCACTCAGCGCAAAATGTGAAGTGATGACGGAAAAATCCACGTCTTCCAGCGACCGTGGAAGCTGGGCCGTTTCCATCGGTATGATTTTGACCTTTTTCGGATTATCGACAATATCGAGTTCAGTTGCGTTGAAAGTTACACCCGGCGTAAGCTTGATAACGCCGCCAGCTTCAAGAAGCTTCAAGGCACGGCCTGCATTGCTCGGATCATTGGGAATGGAGATTTGTGCGCCCTCTGGCAGCTCACTTAGAGATTTGTACTTGCGTGAGTAACCAGCCATTGGCAGCAAGACAGTACGTCCGCCAACAGCAACGAGATTGAGACCTCGATCCTTGTTCTGTTGATCGAAGTAAGGTGTATGCTGAAAGCCATTGGCGTCGAGATCGCCATCATTTGTCGCCGGGTCGATCAGTGCGCCGTCCGAAAACTCCACAATCTCGATATCCAGCCCCTTTGCCTTGGCAACGGGCGCGAGTGCTTCGGCGATTTCAGCATGCGGCCCCGAAGTTACACCAAACCGGATTTTTTCCGCAAGCGCCGGTGAAGCGACGAGCACTGAGAAGAGTGCTGCGGAAACTGCACCGCGCAAAAATGAAACTGAATGCATCTTATTTTCCCTGTAGTGATTTTCGGGCGCGCCTATGATGCCGCGCGCCAATTGTGCTCATTATTCCACTGGACCAGCCGTGAAGCGGCCTCCCGCAGCGTTTCTTCGCCCTTGGCGAAACAGAAACGGACATGGCTGCGCACATCGCGTGCACCATAAAAAGATGAGATAGGAACCGGGGTTACACCTGCTTCAAGCGTCAACCGTCGGCAAAAATCGAGATCGTCACCGCCATGATCGAGCGACTTTATATCGGCCACCGCGAAATAGGTGGCAGGGACAGCTACGACATCAAAACCCGCAGATTTCAGCCCTTCAACCAGCAGATCCCGTCGCGATGCCAGCGTTGTCCGAAGGCCGACAAAGTAGCTATCAGGTAACGAAAGCCCAACCGCAACCGCCGACTGGAATGCTGGCGGCGTGGCGAAAGTGACATACTGATGAGCACGAGCAATCGGTGCGAGAAGCTTCGCGGAAGCTGTCACATAGCCGACCTTCCATCCTGTCAATGAAAAGCTCTTTCCAGCGGAGCCAATTCGCACGACACGGTCGCGGACTTTCTCAACACCGAACATAGAATGAAACGGGTGACCGTCGAAGACGAGATGTTCGTAGACCTCATCCGAAACGATCACGAGATCATGCTTGATCGCAAGTTCGGCGAGAAAGTCCAGCTCATCTGGATCCAGTATCTTGCCGATTGGGTTCATCGGCGTATTGACGACAATGAGTTTCGTCCGTGGAGAAATGGCTTTTGCCAGCTCCTCTCGCGGTAGCTCCCAATGAGGTGGTTTCAGCCGTACCGGCACCACCTTCCCGCCTGCACGGCGGATAAGCGTAGCGTAAGCATCGTAGACCGGCTCGAACAAGATAACCTCGTCGCCCGTATCCAGATGCGCCAGAAACGTATCGGCGAGCGCTTCCGTAGCGCCGGACGTAACTAGAACTTCCCTTTCCCAGTCTACGTCAATACCGAGAAATCGCCTTGCGTTTTCTGCGACAGCTTGGCGGAGAACCGGCAGCCCCATCATGGGCGGATATTGTTGTGAAGTTTCACGAAGAGCCCGAGCAGCGGCATCAAGGAGCTCGGACGGTTCAAAGCCTTCTGGAAATCCCTGCCCCAGATTGATGGCTCCACGCTCAACAGCAAGTCGCGACATCGCCTCAAAAATAGACGTCCCCGCCTCGCCGAGTACCTGATTGACCATCGAAGCTCCCCTGTTGCAATCGAATTCACGGGGAGAAAGATAAAGCCTACAAAATTAGTAGACAAAGCATGGACTTGCCATCCTCGAACGAGCGAGAGAAAGCTTTTTCAAATTCTGCCGGACGTGAAACAGTTTTACGTTCCACAATCGCAACTACTTCCAAATCACGCCGCCGCCCGGCTGTGGCGATTTCGCCAGAGCTTTTCGGCTTTCTCGAAAAATTGCGCATGGCTTTCGTTGTCTGCGGCGGCGGCCGTCATCATCGCCATGGCAGCCGTCGCAACGATTGTATTTTCTGCACGTTTGTCCGTTGCCGCGCCAGACCAGATGCCATACCAGTATTCGAATGAACTGAAGCTCGAATGCTTGTCACCACTTTCCTTGGAAAGGGTCGGAAGCAATAAATCTGTTTCACGACCATTAAGAAGCCTATGGATCGTATGCGTTCGATGCGGAACTAACTCGGCAACGTCCCGGCTGGTCGAAACTACCGAAATAGAAGGCATATCAAGAAGTACGCCCGCATCGCGGTGTAACTCACGATATGTGGGCTGTGTAACCCCCAAAAACGATGCCTTGAGATTCATCGGATTGAGCAAATGAACGAGGCTATTCATCGATGAACGCGACTCGAACAGTGGGTAAAGCGCCATCAGCGCATGAATCTGAGGAGCGAAACCGGCCAACGGCATAAAACAGATGCCATGCGCTCTTAATGCACCTTCTGCGAGCGAATGTGATGTCGCGATCGGGAGATTGATAGCTTCGGCCGCTATCTCAAGCTTGCCCGAGATTTCACCTGTGCCACAATTACCGTGTAAGACAACAGGATAACCAGCCCGCGCGACCAGCAAGGCTGAAAGCATGAACCACGGTGACTGCACAGAATTCGGCGATAGATAAGCTGGCCAGTCCAGCGCTGGCATGTTCAAGCCCGCCTCCACGGAATAAATTCGTCTCGCTGCTCGCGCTATGCCAGCAAGTTCCGGTGCAGTTTCCCCACGATAGTGAATGAGCCGCAGCAACGCACTGATCTGCATCGGATCGGCATTACCCCTAAAGATCGTCGTGAATGCATCATCAGCCTCAGACATCTCGAGCGGACGGGTGTGCCCGGCTTTTCGCCCTACAACAGCGATATATTTCGCTAGTCGTCTGGCCGGATCGTTTTCGTCCTGGATGTTGGCGAACTGTGCTGCAAGCTGCTCTGGTGTCGGATGGTTTTCAAGCTCAACAACCTTACGGATTCCGAGCGGCGGCGGTGTTACAATGGCGCTTCGCTTCCACCCGTGATGCCCGGTACAGCTCGACTTCGGCAATTCGGTAAAGTCCAAACTCAACAGCGTTTCGGCCTCATTCGCCAACCGCCGTAAACGCCCGCGCAGCGCCTCGGCTTTCGGGGTGGCCACCATGTTTCGGCCGGAGCGAACTAGAATGGGGTCGTTGAACTTTTCGCGAATCTGTCCGAGCAGTCGGCTCATAGCCGCAATGCTTAACCCCATCTGTTTGGCAGCACCGCCAACACTGCCTTCCACAAGAAGTGCATCAAGAGCGATAAGCAAGCGCAATTGTCCCAAACGAAGGCTTTCACTCTCACCTTTCTCCGTTTGTTGCTGCGTTTTCACCGGCTTGCCCGACATCACTTTCTTACCCGTCCATTTGCGGTTTTTGAAATTTAGAACACTTATAAAACATCACGATTGACGTCACCCGACAGCCATACATAAGGAGACTTGAAAACTCAACTTTAAACGGTGACGAAAATGACCAGCTTGTTTCGGGGATTGTGGGCCGATGGTACACAAAACAGGCGTTTGGCCAGCAAATCGCTCATTTATCGGGCGATCCTTGCGGGGACGTGTCTTTCCACAACGCTACTTCTGAGCGAAATGAATGCCATCGCGCAAACCGCGATCAACGCTGCGGAAGAGGCAACTTCAGACGAAGCTGGCACCAAGAAGAAAAAGGCAACGGAAGCGGGCATCGAAACGACCGCTGATGGAGCTGTCAAACTTAACCAGATTGTTGTCACGGCAACAGGGTTCGAACAGAACATCACCGACGCTCCGGCAAGCATCACTGTCGTTCCTGGCGAAGAGCTGGAAAAAGGCGCCTATCGCGATCTGACCGATGCTCTGAAAGACGTTCAGGGCGTCGCGGTGACAGGTCCGGCGGCCGAGCGCGACATATTCATTCGTGGTCTTCCTGGTTCTTATACTTTGCTGCTCGTTGACGGGAAGCGCCAGAGCACGCGCGATGCCCGCACCAACGGCAACTCCGGCTTCGAGCAGAGCTTCTTACCGCCTGCGAACGCAATCGAACGGATCGAGGTCATTCGTGGCCCCATGTCTTCGCTCTACGGATCGGACGCGATGGGCGGCGTTATCAACGTGATCACCAAGAAAGTATCGGACACCTGGAGCGGTTCTTTCTCTGTAGACGGCACGGTTCAGCAGCATTCCAAATTCGGAAATTCGTTGCAGGGGTCTTACTACATGACCGGGCCGCTGGTCCCGAACCTCGTCGGCGTTCAGGTCTGGGGACGCGGTCTCAAGCGGCAGGAAGACAATATCGTCAGCGGGACGCCAGAACAGAAAGATATCGACATCACCGGTCGCGTTACAATCACGCCGAATGAAGATCATGATATCATGCTCGAGCTGGGCAAGACTCGCCTTCGTCGCGACGCCACCGTCGGCAACACGGCGGCATCGGGCTCGGATTCCTACAACTACAATGATCGCGATCATTGGTCGATCAGCCATACTGGTCGCTGGGGACCGACAACGTCGGAATTCTCATTCCAGCAAGAATGGGCAGAACGCACCAATTTCAATTGGGACAACAAGACCAAGAGCTACGTCGAGAACCTGCGTTCGCCGCATATCCGTAATTCGGTACTCGATGGCAAGTTCACAACTCCGTTCGAATTCTACGGTAATCACACGCTGGTAACCGGTGGACAGTTTTCGCAATCGGTGCTGACCGATCAGAACCCAGGACGTCGTACCGGATTGGATGAAGAGTTCAGCGTTCGCCAGTGGGCGCTCTTTGCAGAAGATGAATGGTGGATCACGCCAGACTTCGCCCTGACAGGCGGTCTGCGTATGGACGACCATGAGATTTATGGCTCCCATTTCAGCCCACGCGGCTATGCCGTCTGGCACGCAACTGAACAACTGACGTTCAAGGGCGGTATCTCCACCGGCTTCCGTGCACCGGAACTCCGTACTATCGCCCCGGGATATGCTTATACGACGGGCGGCGCGGGATGCTCGTATGGTCCAAACGGCACCTGCGGCGTAATCATCGGCGATCCAGATCTGCAGCCTGAAAAAAGCACAAGCTATGAAGCGAGTGTTCTCTGGGACAACCAGTCTGGCCTTCGCCTCGGCGCAACCTATTTCTACACGGATTTCAAAGACAAGATCAGCAATGCGCTGGTGACGGATGCCAATGGTAATCCAATTCGCTGGAGCGAAGATCCGAACTATCGTCTCTGGTACAGCTTCAATATCGATGAAGCCGTCATGCAAGGTGTGGAGTTAACCTTCAACTGGGAAGCAACCGACACAATTACCGTGCGCGGCAACTATACCTACACCGACTCCGAACAGCAGACCGGTGACTACAAGGGCTTGCCTCTGACACGTACGCCGAAGCACATGGCCAGCTTGCGTGCAGATTGGATAACGCCGATTGAAGGCTTGAGTGCATGGGCCAGCGGTAACTACCACGGCGAAGAAACCAATGCGGGTGCGCGTATCGGCACAGCCGGTGAACCCGTCTACAGGAACGGCAAGGTAGTCGCTCGCAAGTACAAGCCCTATGCAACCTTCGATATCGGCGGCTCGTATGACTTCAGCGAGAATGTTACTCTGAACGCTGCCGTCTACAACGTCTTCGACAAGAAGGTTGATGTTGATGACTTCAATACAGTCGTCGATGGTCGTCGCCTCTGGGTCGGTATGACTTCCCGCTTCTAGTATCACAACAAAAAGACGCCTGCCCGCAATGGCTGGCGTCTTTTGCATGAATGGGATGCTCTTATGAGCGCACTGACGAATATCGTGAAGAAAGCATGCCTGATGATGACGGGGATACTGATGGCTTCCACCGTGAAGGCTGCTGAGCCTTCCACCTCGTCCTTTGATATGGAAGCCAACGGCATCGCCTATCGTATATTCACCGCTGCACCGCAGGAGGCTGCACCCGAAGGTGGCTATCCTGTCATATACATGGTCGACGGCAATCGCATGTTGCCGATTGCAGCAAAGCTCATGGCAGAAAACTCTGCCCTGAAGGCTGTATTTGTGGGCATCGGCTACCCGACTGACAATCAGGAAGAAATCGTCCGCCTGCGATATTTCGACTTCACGCCTCCGACACCTGACGATCTGATCCCAGTCCACTTCAATGTACCAAAGACTGGAGGACGAGATGCATTCTTCGACTTCATCGACCATCAGGTAAAGCCAGAAGTCGAAAAGCGTTTCAACGTCGATGAAAGCCGACAGGCCCTGTTCGGCCACTCTCTGGGCGGATTGTTCACCCTTTATGCCTTGTTCAACCACACGAATTCCTTCCAGAGCTATAGCGCAGCGGACCCATCGATCTGGTGGAATGATCGTTCAATTCTAACTGATAAAAATCAGTTCATCACGCGCTTCAAGGATGCCCCTCGCCCAATCCGCTTGCTTATAGAAACCTCCGGCAAACGTGGTAGCCGCCCCGGCCAGACGAAGCAGGACGATGACCGTTTGAAGAAACTGCGTGGCGGACCTTCCGGTTCAGACATCTTCAAAGAGCTTTCTGAACTACCGCAAGTTGGCGCAGCCTTTCATCGTTTCGAGGATGAGAGCCACGGCTCAATGATACCGCTCACGGTGGCGGACAGCCTTAATTTCATTGTGCTCGGACAAAACCCCAAGGGCAAAAACAACTGAATTTTCTCTCTCGGTCTTTGACGGAGAAGATACTTGACTGTAAAGCACAGGATTGATGAAAGGATCGAACATCATGCTGAATATCGCTCAACAGGTTACACGCTTGTGCGGTGCCGCCATAATGGCGCTGAGCATTGCCTCAACTGCAAATGCTGCTGATGTGACTATCAAGCATGCTCAGGGTGAAACAGCAGTTCCAGCCTCACCGGCTAAGGTACTGGTTTTCGATCTCGGCACCCTCGACAATCTGGATCGCCTTGGCGTCAAGGTGACTGGTGTTCCCAGCGGCATATCGTTTCCTGAATATCTGAAGAAATATCAGGGCGACGAGTATGCGAAAATCGGCACATTGTTCGAGCCTGACTATGAAGCCGTTAATGCGGCAGAACCAGATCTTATTATTGTGGCAGGTCGTTCGGCTGCGAAATATGGTGAGCTTTCGAAGATCGCTCCAACCATCGATCTGACGACCAATGCGAAGAATTTCATCGCCGACACTGAAGCCAATGTCGAGAAACTTGGCCAGATTTTCGGGAAGGAAGCAGAAGCAAAGGCGGAAGCCGAGAAGCTTGATGCCGCACTTGCTGCATTGAAGGAAAAGGCCGCCAACAAAGGCACCGGCCTTCTGATCCTCACTTCCGGCGGCAAAATCAGCGCTTATGGCCCCGGTTCGCGTTTCGGCGTCTTGCATGACAGTTTCGGGGTCAAGCCTGCAGCGCCTGACCTTTCCATCGGCAATCATGGCCAGCCCGTGAGCTCGGAATTTATCCTCGAAACCAATCCCGACTGGCTGTTTGTCATCGATCGTGACGCCGCCATCGGTCGTGAAGGCAATTCGGCAAAGCAGGTTCTGGACAATGAGCTCGTGCGCCAGACCAATGCCTGGAAAAGGGAGCAGCTTGTCTATCTGAACGCTCAGAACTGGTATCTGATTGGCGGCGGTCTCGGCGCGCTTCACGGCACGATCGATCAGCTTTCCCAGGCTTTCGACAAAGCAAAGTAACAGCTTTCCAAACCCAATCCGGTCGGGCCACACAGTTAATAGCAGGTGGCCCGAAACCGTGATCAGGCAACAGAACAGGAAACGAGCGTGAAGGGACTTGCAGCAGCCATTGCCGTTGTCGCCGTACTGGCTGTCATCAGCCTGTTTATCGGCGTCAGCGATGTGTCGCTGAGCACGCTATTCGGCACCGAAAGCACTGACCGTGCCGCCGAAGTCATGCTTGTCAGCCGTATTCCACGCACCCTTGCAATCATTCTGGCGGGCATGTCCATGGCCGTCTCAGGCATGATCATGCAGATGCTGACACGCAACCGTTTCGTTGAACCATCGACGGCAGGTACGGTGGAATCTGCCAGTCTTGGCATCCTTCTGGTCATACTGTTTGCACCGGAAACGCCAGTAATCGGAAAAATGCTGGTCGCTTCTGTTACGGCGCTTGCCGGAACTGCTTTGTTCCTTCGCATTCTTCGTGCCATTCCGTTGCGATCCGTTCTTGTCGTGCCCTTGGTCGGCATCATGCTTGGTGGTGTTGTCAGCGCAATCACTACTTTCATTGCTTACCGCTTTGATCTTCTGCAATCGCTCAACTCCTGGACAACCGGCGATTTTTCCGGCGTTCTTCGCGGACGCTATGAACTCTTGTGGCTTGCGTTCTTCCTTACAATCATCGCCTACATTGCCGCTGACCGCTTCACGGTCGCGGGACTGGGCGAGGATTTCACCACCAACCTTGGCCTAAATTATCGCCGTGTAGTCACACTTGGCCTTGTCATCGTTTCGATGGTCAGCGCATCAGTCGTCGTGACCGTTGGCATGATACCTTTCCTTGGTCTTATCGTTCCGAACGTCGTCAGCATGTTTATCGGCGACAATATGCGACGGGCTGTACCGTGGGTTGCAATACTCGGCGCTGGACTTGTTCTTGCCTGCGATATTGTCGGGCGAGTAGTCCGCTTTCCTTACGAAATTCCAATCGGTACCATGATGGGAGTCGTGGGAAGCGTCATATTCCTCTATCTTCTGTTGCGGCGGGGATCACGCCTTGCTTAAGCGCCCTACCTTGATCCTCTCGCTCCTCTCTGTGATCACTCTGCTTGCAGTGGCAGCATTCATGACAGTCGGCGCAAAGGGAAGCTGGTCTTTCATCCTGTCCTTCCGCGGCACCAAGCTTGCAGCCATGGTACTGGTCGCATACTCGATTGCGGTTTCAACGGTGTTGTTCCAGACAGTCACGAACAACCGCATCCTAACCCCCTCGATCATGGGGTTCGACGCGCTTTATATTCTGATTCAGACATTGGTAGTCTTCTTCTTCGGCGCTGTTCAAATCGATTGGATCGGACCGAATATTCGCTTTCTGGCAGAAACCGCTATCATGGTGGTTTTCGCTGGTACACTCTATTACTGGCTCTTCTCCGGAGCAACGCGCAGCCTGCACCTCGTTATGCTTGTCGGCATTGTCTGCGGTGTCTTTTTCCGCAGCATTTCCAACCTGATGCAGCGGATGCTTGATCCAAATCTTTTCGCTGTTCTGCAAGACCGTTTCTTCGCCAGTTTCAACACCATCAATAGCGACATTCTGATTATGTCAGCCGTTATTGTCGCGGCTGTTTCGCTCTACGGTCTGCGCTTCGTCTATGTCTTTGACGTCCTGTCACTCGGCAGAGATCCGGCAATCAATCTGGGCGTCGATCATCGACGCATCGTGCGCAAAATCCTGTTCATGGTCACGGTGTTGGTTTCCGTTTCCACCGCACTGGTTGGACCTATAACCTTTTTCGGTCTTCTGGTCGCCAATCTGGCTTACATGCTTGCCGGTTCGGCAAAACACCGGTTTATCCTGCCTATAGCCATCTTGCTTGCAATCCTCTGCATCGTTGGCGGACAGACCATTCTGGAACGGGTCTTCTCGTTCAATACCGCACTCAGTGTCATCATCGAGTTTCTGGGCGGCCTTGTCTTCATTATCCTTCTCGTCAGGGGGCACGCGCGTTGATAGAAATCAGCCAAGTCAGCAAATCCTACAACAGCACACTTGTCGTTGATGATGTGACCCTGAAATTGCCTGCTTGCGGCATAACCTCGATCATCGGGCCGAATGGGGCAGGAAAATCGACGCTGCTCTCGATGGTGAGCCGTCTCCTGCCAATGGACAAGGGTCGTGTGACCGTAGACGGACTCGATGTTTCAACGACATCCGGTGATGTGTTGGCAAAACGCCTTTCGATCCTACGACAGGAAAATGCGATTAATTCCCGCCTGACCGTGCGCGACCTCGTAACCTTCGGTCGTTATCCCTATTCTAAAGGCCGCCCGAATAGTGAAGACCGCAATCATGTCGAGCAGGCCATCGGCTATCTCGGTCTTGAAGATCTAAGCGGACGCTTTCTGGATGAACTTTCGGGCGGACAGCGCCAGCGTGCATTCGTAGCAATGGTGCTATGCCAGGATACAGATTATGTGCTGCTGGACGAACCGCTCAACAACCTCGATATGAAGCATTCAGCTTCAATGATGAAGTTGTTGCGGCGAGCTGCAGACGAACTTGGAAAAACCGTTGTTCTGGTTCTGCACGACATCAATTTCGCATCGTGCTATTCCGACCACATAGTCGCCATGCGCCACGGCAAGGTTGTGCATCAAGGAAGCCCGGATGAACTTATTCATCCGGAAATCCTTGCAGACATTTACGAGATGGAGATTGCCGTCGAAATTATCGGCGGCAAACGCATTGGCGTCTATTATCTTTAAGCAACCGCATCCGAGGGAAGCATCATTTGCAAGGCATCATAGGATGCCAGCACGGTTTCCATTTGCGCCGTGTGTCCCTTGACGAAAGCATCGCCATAAACCGTCTCATCCGGATACTCGGTGATCAGCGTCAATGGCACCGTATGGCGGTCATCCACGCCGACGAGGCACGGAAACCCATTGATGATGCGGAAACCCGTTTCGCCTGCATGCTGCTCGAACAGCCTGATCTGGGCATTGTTATAGGCAACCAAGCCATCAATCGCGGCCAGATGTTTCGTCACGCGGTCGATTAGTTCTTCTGCTGCCTTCTCCCAGGAGGCATGGTGGCGGATGATCAGGAAAAAGCCCTTCGGCAACGTCCACATGGCAAAGGAACGCGGCACATAGCCGGACAGCGGACGCGTCCATTCATGCGATGGATAACCATGCAGGTTGACGTGCAGTTTCGCATCCGTCAGCTTTTCAGCCTCGACACGAATGGCCTTTTCGTAAAGCCCCTCGCCGCTGCGATATTCAAGATCGTCACCCAGCGCCGTATAGCGCGCGGCGTGATGCATGTGGTGCGGCTGAAGTGCGCAAAGCCGCTTGTGTATCTCGTATCCGTCTGGATTCTCCTGCGGGGAGATCGTGAAATGCGCGCTTTTGCGCGCAGCAAGCCGGTTAGCCGCCCGTAACGCGCCGACAACGCCGGTCGTTTCATTGGCGTGCTGTCCGGCGCTGATCATCATCGCGGCATCGCTGCCCTTGCGATAGGTCGCGCGCACCGTTCTGCCTGAACGGGTCTTTGCCTCGAACGGCTTGCCGCCCAGTCTGGCGATTTCACGGCGGATCTGATCGGCGGAAAGCGGCGCTTGCGCCGTCTCCAGAACCTGTTCTGCCGTCAGCGCGTCATCGGTTGAAAGCGAGCGTGTCTCCACTTTGACCGACGGCTCGGCATCGCGAAAGCGGACTTCCGGTACAATCTGGCCCGGTTGCAAGCCACGATCGCCCACCGGACGACCCGACTTTTTCTGAAAAACTTCGAGCAGCGAGAAGTAGATATCCTCGTGCATGGCTTCGGTGAGGCTCAGCGTTTCCTCGTCGTAAGGCAGGCGGCGGTCGGTGATCGGCAGACTGACCGCGATGTTCAACTCATCGAAATAAGGTTCGCCACGCTTCCAGTCATGGGCGGCGATGGCCGCGACGGTGTCATGAAACAGCTTTTCATAGGATGTCTCATAGCGCGCGTTTTCAATCTTGCCGTGCCGCGTGACGGCCAGCCAGCCGGTTGGCGACACCAGCGTTTCGCCGATGAAATCCACATGCACGCGGTTGGGCGCGAAAACCCGATGGCTTTCGCTGTGGCCATCGGCAAAGACCAGATCGACTTCATAATGAAAGTCGTCTTTGCCCGAAGCCGAGAAATCTATCTCCGTCTCCGGAAGAAGCGCTGATAAAGGATAGGTCTCAAGCAGAAACCTGTTCTGCACACAGGCGTCATGACGCGGATAACGGATCGCTGCCGACTTCAGCGCAGAGCCATCAACTTCTTCCAGAAAGAAATGCAGGAGCGGCTTATAAGCCGAGCGCAGCCGCACCTCGACACCAGCCTCGCGCAGCGTCGTTTCCGCGGCAAAGCGGCTCGGCTGATCATCGAACAGCCATGCTTCCACCTTCGCGCCGCGCATTTCCGGTTTCAGGAAGCGTTCGACAAGCGCATGAACCGTACGCGGATAGGTTTTCTCAAAAAGCACGCTCATCGGGAAGTCCTGCCGGTTGGATCTAGGCTGTCGCGCAGCCAGTCGCCAAGAAGATTGAGACCAAGCACCGTGAACAGAATGGCGAGGCCCGGGAAAATGCTCACCCACCATGCAGTCTGGAGATAAGTGCGACCATCGGCCAGCATGCCGCCCCAGCTTGGAATGGTCGGATCAACACCAAGGCCGAGGAAGGTCAGGCTCGATTCCAGCAGGATATTATTGGCGACATTGAGCGTCATCAGCACGATGACCGGACCAAGCAGGTTCGGCAGCAGGTGCTGGAAGATGATGCGCCAATCCTTCACGCCGATGGCCCGGGCTGACAGGATGAACTCGCGCTCGCGCAACGACAACACCGAGCCGCGCACCAGTCGCGCATATTGCACGCATTGCGAGACGATCAGCAAAATGATGGTGTTGAAAAGCCCGCCACCCAGAATGGCCATCACAGTGATGGCAAGCAAAATGAAGGGCATGGCCAGCTGCACATCGACAAAGCGCATCAGCGCCATATCCCAGAAGCCGCGATAATAGCCAGCGACGAGACCCATGATGGTGCCGATAAGAACGGAGCCGATCACCGAGACAAAACCGACAAACAGCGAAATCTTGCCGCCGGTGATGACACGCGCCAGCACATCGCGGCCCAGCGGATCTGTGCCGAAAATATGGGCCTGATTGACAAATGGCGGTGTCAGGCGCGCCAGGAGATCGATCTTGTTGGCGCCGCCCGGAAACAGATAGCCGGAGAAAATCACCGCCAGACAAATGCAGCCGGTCAGCACGACGCCGACGATGAATTCGAGGCTCGCAAAACGCGAAAACAGAACGGATAAGGTCTTGGTTGCCATGGGTCCTACTCCGTGCGGATACGCGGATCGACAAGGCCATAAGCGATGTCCACGAGAAGATTGACGCCGATGATCAGCATGGAAAGGATCGCGATGGTGGCCTGCAGGACAGGATAATCGCGCCCGGCCACCGCGTCGAAGGCAAGTGTGCCCATGCCCGGCCAGTTGAACACGCGTTCCACCACGACGATACCACCGAGAAGACCGCCGAACTGAAGCCCGAGATAGGTGATCAACGGAATGGCGCAATTGCGCAGCGCATGCTTGTAGAGAACCTTGTTCTCGCTCAACCCCTTGGCGCGCGCCACCATAATATATTGCGATTGCAGCGTCTCCAGCATCGCCGTGCGCACAAGACGAACATTGGTTGCAGTCAGGATGACGCCCATGGTGAGCGCGGGCATGATGAAGCTTGCAATGCCGCTCATGCCGCTTGGCGGTAGCCATTGCAGCGAGATGCCGAACAGCAGCACCAGCATGGTCGCCAGCCAGAAGTTCGGAAAGGACAGGCCCACCAGCGAGCAGATGCGGATCAGCTGATCGGCCCATTTTCCACGCGACACCGCAGCCTTGATACCGAGTGGAACGGAAATCACGATAGAAACGAACAGCGAGGCGAAGGCCAGCATCAGCGTGGCGGGCAGAGCGCCAGCAACGAGCGTGGAAACCGACGTTCCACCGAGGAAACTGCGCCCCAGATCCATCGTGAACAGTCCTTTCAGGAACTGCCAGTATTGAACGAAGAACGGCTGGTTGAGACCGAGGCCTTCACGGATGCGCGCAAGATCAGCTTCGGTAATGCTGCCCGCGCCTTGCGTCAGCATCAATGCCGGATCGCCTGTCAGGCGGACCGCGAAAGCGACAAGCAGCGTCATCGCGACAAGCACGAACAACGCCTGCAAAATTCGTTTGATCAGAAATCCGGCCACCAGTGCGCCTCCGAAATGCTGCAGCAAGCCGGATATGACCGGCTTGCCGTATTGTCATTCTTGCTTACTCGACAGTGACGTCCGTGAGACGCAGACGGCTGTCGGGAACCGGCACGAAGTTCTTCACGCGTTTGTTGACGCCGAAGATTGCCTTGAGATTGTAAAGCGGCATTTCGAGTGCACGGTCGGCAGCGTAAACCGCGATTTCCTGCAAGAGCTTTTCGCGCTCGCCGCGATCAATAACCGAGCGCTGCGCTTCCAGCATCTTGTCGAGCTTTTCGTCCTTGTCGTAAGGGTTCCACTTCTCGCCGGAATGGTACATGGAATAGGCGGTGTTATCGTAGTCGAAGGTCCAGCCGCCCCAGGCCTGCTGGAACATCGCGCCGGTCTTGCCCTGCGGGATGATATCGTTCAGCAAAACATTGGTGTCATAAGGCTTGATGGTGGCATTGACGCCGACCATTTGCAGGAAGCTTGCGATAGCCTGCGCCACTTCATTGAAGCTTGCATCCTGACCGCGCACATCGATCTGCACGGTTGCGCCGGGCTTGACGCCCGCTTCTTCGAGCAGTTTCTTCGCGCCTTCCGGATCGTAAGGCAGCGGCTTCATGTTCGGATCGAAACCGAAGGACAGCGAGCCCTGGAAGCTTGCAATCGGTTCTGCCTGACCGGCCAGAATGGACTGGATGATCGCATCGCGGTCAACTGCCATGATCAGCGCCTTGCGAACGCGCTCGTCCTTGGTGATGCCATCAGCCGTGTTGAAGCGCAGGGCATAGACCGTCGGGCCTGCCGTCGTGACGAGTTCCAGCTTCGGATCGCCCTGAATGGTCGGGATCATGCCAATCGGAATGGTCGGCGGAATGACCAGATCGACGCGCCCGGCCTGAAGTTCGGCAACGGCGGTCGAAGGCTCGGTGATGAAGCGATATTCCAGTTCGGAAAGTTTCGGCGCACCGCCCCAATGATCAGCGAAAGCCTCAAGCTTGATGCTCACCTTCGGTTCATAGGACACGAATTTGAATGGCCCGGTACCGACCGGATGCGTGTTGAAATAATCGTCGCCTTTTTCCTGAATGTATTTTGGCGGAACGATCATGCCACCATAACCGGCCAGCTTGGTGATCAGAACCGGATCTGGCGCCTTCAGATGGAAATCGACGGTCTTGTCGTCTATAACTTCCACCTTCTCGATGGCGATATAGTTCGAACGCTGCGGGCCTTTCGCGCCCTCGTCACCGAGCAGGCGATCAAAGGTGAACTTGACGGCTTCGGCGTTGAACGGCTCCCCATTATGGAACTTGACGTTCTCGCGCAGATGGAAGCGGATGCGCTTGCCGTCATCCAGCTCATCCCACGAGGCTGCCAGTGCCGGAACAATCTTGAGGTCTGGTCCGCGATAGACGAGACCGTCGAAAATATTGGTGGCGACAGAAGCCCAGTTGACGAGGAAAGTGTCGATCGGATCCCAGCTGCCCGGGTCCTGCGGCGACGAAACGGTCAGCTTTCCGGCAGCGAAAGCCGGAGCAGATGCAAACACTGCCGCCGAGAGAGCGGAAGCCATAAGAACGGCTTTAAGTGTCTTCCTTATCATTGTTTTTTCCCCTTTGGGTTTCTGTTGAACTTTATGCGTCAGACGGTTTCGGCCACGAAATGTCCGGCTGCGATCTCGCGATGACGATAGATCGGCGGCTTGTCGTCGATCCGGCGCGTCGTGCTTGGAATTTCACCTTCCAGTGCGGACCGGTTGGTGCGCGCAGCGGGATCGGCAATCGGCACCGCCGAGAGAAGCCGCTTCGTGTAGTCATGCGACGGCGTTTCGAAAACCTGCTGCCGCGAGCCGAGTTCCATGATCTGGCCGAGATAGAGAACGGCCACGCGGTGGCTCATCTTTTCGACCACCGCCATGTCATGGCTGATGAAGAGATAAGCGAGATCCTGCTCTTTCTGGAGGTCCATGAACAGGTTGATAACCTGCGCCTGAATGGAAACATCAAGCGCCGACAGAGCTTCATCGGCAATGATGAGCTTCGGCTTGGAGGCAAGCGCACGCGCAATGCAGACGCGCTGGCGCTGACCGCCGGAAAATTCGTGCGGATAGCGCTTGGCATGTTCCGGGCCGAGACCAACCCGCTCCAGCAATTCTGCCACGCGCGCATTGATCGCCTTACTATTGTCGAGAAGGCCATGCGTGCGGATCGGTTCTGCAATGGAAAAGCCAACCGTCTTGCGCGGATCAAGCGATGCAAACGGGTCCTGGAAAATATACTGCACTTCGCGACGCATGGCATATCGCTCGGCAGCACTCATGGCCGAATAGGCCTTGCCGTTGAAGCGAATATCGCCGGAAAGCGGCGTCTGCAATTGCTGGATGGTGCGCCCTATGGTCGATTTTCCCGAACCGGATTCACCGACCAGCGCCAGCGTTTCGCCCGGATAGATATCGAATGCGACCTTCGACACAGCGTTGCAGACATGCGTGACCTTCCCGAACAGGTTCTTCTTGATCGGAAAGCGCACATAAAGATCGTCTACGGAAAGCAACGGCTTGTCGCCATAACGCGCCGTGTCCTGAATGCGCTCCTCGCCCGTCAAAACAGGCATGCCGTCACGCATGGTCATGACCGGCATCCGCTTGGGAAAGGCTTCGCCCGTCATGCTGCCAAGCTTCGGCACTGCCGACAGCAGCGTCTTGGTATAGGCATGTTCCGGTTTCGAGAAAATCTGCCCGACCGGGCCTTCCTCGACCTTCTTACCCTTCCACATGACGACGACATCGTCGGCCATTTCCGCCACCACGCCCATATCGTGTGTGATGAAAATCACCGCCATTTCAAGCTCTTGCTGCAAATCTCTGATAATGTGCAGTATCTGGGCCTGAATAGTCACATCGAGTGCGGTGGTCGGCTCATCGGCGATCAAAAGCTTCGGGCGGCAGGCAAGCGCCATGGCGATCATGACGCGCTGGCGCATCCCGCCAGAAAGCTGGTGCGGATAGCGCTTCAGCAGTCCTTCCGCATCCGGCAGCCGCACCATTTCCAGAAGCCGCCTACCCTCGGCAAGCGCCGCCTGTTGGGTCATGCCCTCATGCAGCATCAGCACTTCGGATAGCTGGTTGCCGATGGTGAAAACGGGATTAAGCGACGTCATCGGCTCCTGGAAGATCATGGCGATCTCCTTGCCGCGAATGCCGCGCATCGTCTTTTGATCGGCTTTCAGCAGATCACGTTCGCCAAACAGAATGCGGCCAGACGGGAATTTCGCGCCGCTCATATCGGCAAGCCGCATGATGGAAAGCGACGTGATGGACTTGCCCGAACCGGATTCTCCAACCACGGCCAGCGTGCGACCCGGATGAACCGAGAAACTCAGATCGTCAACGACACGGCTCGCGCCAAATTCGACACTGAGGCCATCGACAGTCAGCAGAGGCTTTGAAACTGGTGCGTTCAACTCGGTTCCGCTCAAACTTCCAACCCTTTTACAGTGTGATGGCAGACCGCGTGGCCTGATTGAATGCACCGGACATGAAGCGCAAAAGCGCAGCCACTTCCGAAAGCGTTTCTTCCGAAGGGCGTGCATTGGCAGTGGAATCGACCAAAAGGCGCTCGCGAATCTGCGCATAGCGCGCGCAGGCATCAGCGCCCTTGGCGGTGATCTTCACCGTCTTTTCCTTCGCCGCCTTGCCGGTCGTCAACAGACCGGCATTTTCAAGCTTGCGGATGGCATAGGTGGCAATATGCGTGTCTTCAATGTCGAGAACGAGGCAGATATCGGCAAGCTTCTTCTCGCGATCACGATGGCGGATCGAATGGAGAATCAGCACCTCGATGGGCGAAAGCCCCGGCAATCCAGCCGCAGCCATGCAGCGAACCATCCAGCGCGAAAATGCGTGCGATGCGAGAATGAGGCCATATTCAACCTCGGACATACCTGGCGAACCGCCTTCGGCAAGATGCGCAGACGATACAATGGGACCTATTGAGGCGACGGGGCGCAGATGCTTGGGCAACGCGACTTCATCGAAGCTTGCTTCCCGGGTCTCGGAAGACACCGTTACAGTTTCTTCGCTGTCCCTGTTCTTCCCCATTCTTGCTGCTCCCTTATTTATGTGTATTTTATGTCACCATCTTATCGACATTTTGTCAATAAAGTGGGACTATGAAATCCTGAAAAGATTTCGAAATGCACCAGTAGTGCTGTGTGAGGGAGCCGATAATGAGCGGAACAGGACGCGGAGTATGGGACTTCTGGATCGACCGCGGCGGTACGTTTACGGACATCATCGGGCGAGATCCGCAGGGCCAGCTCCATGCACGCAAGGTTCTCTCCGAAAATCCGTCTGCCTATAAGGATGCCGCCGTTCACGGCATTCGCCTGCATCTTGGCCTCAGGACCGGCGAAGCGGTTCCCGCCGGTATCATCGGCGAAGTTCGCATGGGAACGACGGTCGCGACCAATGCGCTTCTCGAGCGCAAGGGCGAGCGGCTGGCCCTTGTCACCACCAGGGGGTTTCGCGATGCGCTGCGCATTGGCTATCAGGAACGCAAGAACATCTTTGCGACTGAAATCATCAAGCCGGAAGCGCTTTACGAAAAGGTGGTCGAGCTGAACGAACGCGTTCAGGCAGACGGCACGGTTGAAACGGCGCTCGATCCCGCCGAGGCGGAAGCCGTACTGGCTGCACTGAAGGAACAGGGCTACAAATCCGTCGCCATCGCGCTCATGCATGCTTATAAGTTCCCTGCACATGAGGCTGAAATTGCTCGCATTGCGCGCAGTCTCGACTTTGAACAGGTCTCCGTCAGCCATGAAGTTTCGCCGCTGATCAAGCTGGTCGGGCGTGGCGACACCACTGTCGTCGATGCCTATCTGTCGCCGGTTCTTCGCCGCTATGTTGCGCAGGTCTCCAACGAGCTGGATGTCGAGCGCACCGGCGCACGCGTCATGTTCATGATGTCGTCAGGCGGCCTCACCGCAGCCGATCTGTTTCAGGGCAAGGATGCAATCCTCTCCGGCCCGGCAGGCGGCGTCGTCGGCCTCGCCCGGACCGGCGAAACGGCTGGTTTCCCGAATGTCATCGGCTTTGACATGGGCGGCACCTCCACGGATGTCGCGCATTTCGACGGCGAATATGAACGCGCTTTTGAAACGGAAGTTGCCGGTGTGCGCGTGCGCGCGCCGATGATGCTGATCCACACGGTTGCCGCAGGTGGCGGTTCGATCCTGCATTACGACGCCGGACGTTTCCGTGTCGGACCGGATTCGGCAGGCGCCAATCCCGGTCCGGCCTGCTATCGCAATGGCGGACCGCTCGCCGTCACCGATGCCAATGTCATGCTGGGCAAGCTTCTACCGGAATTTTTCCCGGCAATCTTTGGCCCCGACCAGAACCAGACACTTGATGTGGAGCGGGTGCGGGAACGCTTCGCCGCGCTGGCAACTGAAATCGGCGATGGTCGTTCGCCGGAAGCGGTTGCCGATGGTTTCATCCGCATTGCGGTTGCCAATATGGTCGAGGCCATCAAGAAAATTTCCGTCCAGCGCGGCTATGATGTGACGCGCTATGCGCTCAACTGCTTTGGTGGCGCGGGCGGACAACATGCCTGTCTCGTGGCCGATGCGCTTGGCATGAAGAATATTCTTCTCCATCCCATGTCCGGCCTGCTATCCGCCTATGGCATGGGCCTGGCCGATATTCGCGCCACGCGCCAAAAGGCGCTTGGCGTCGCGCTCGATTCAGCAGCGCCTTCAGCCTTGAAAGAACTCGGCGAAGAACTGGCGCAGGAATGCGTCGTTGAACTTCTGGCCCAGGGCATAGAGGCTAAAGCCGTGCAGCGTCATCTGCGCGCCCACATCCGCTATGCGGGCACCGACACTGTGCTCTCCATTGAAGCCGCCTTCCCGGCACAGGATAATGCCGACCGTCTTCGCGCCGAGTTCGAGGCCGCCCATAAGCGCCGTTTCGGCTTCATTGCGGAAAACAAGGCTCTCGTTATCGACGCAGTGGAAGTTGAAGCCGTTGGCGGAGGTGCTGGCGAGACCGAAAGCGCCCAGTCGCTCGACAGCGATCTGGAAGCGGCAACCGCCAAACGGACCAGCTTCTTCTCGCAAGGCACGTTGCACGATGCGGGCGTCGTCTTGCGTGAGCAGATGCAGCGCGGCCAGACCGTCACCGGCCCGGCAATCATCATCGAGAAAAACCAGACCATCGTCATCGAAGATGGCTGGCAGGCTCGCCTGACCGCGCATGACCATGTGGTGCTGACGCGCATCAAGGCGCTGCCCGCCCGCACGGCCATCGGCACCGAAGCCGATCCGGTCATGCTGGAGATTTTCAACAATCTCTTCATGTCCATAGCCGAGCAGATGGGCGTGACGCTTCAAAACACCGCCTATTCGGTGAACATCAAGGAACGTCTCGACTTTTCCTGCGCAGTTTTCGACGCGGCAGGCAATCTCGTCGCCAATGCGCCGCATATGCCGGTGCATCTGGGTTCCATGGATGCATCCGTCGCCACCGCCATCCGCGAAAACAGCGACATCAAGCCGGGCGATGTGTTCCTCATCAACGCGCCTTATAATGGCGGCACGCATCTGCCCGATCTTACAGTATGCACGCCGGTTTTCGATGACGACAATCGCGAAATCCGCTTCTGGGTCGCTAGCCGTGGCCATCACGCGGATATTGGCGGCATCGCGCCGGGTTCCATGTCGCCGCTTGCGGTCAATATCGAGCAGGAAGGCGTCTATATCGACAATTTCAAGCTGGTTGATCGCGGCACCTTCCGCGAGGAAGCGCTCGCCGCTCTGCTGACGGGTGCGACCTACCCCGTCCGCAACCTGACGCAGAACGTCAACGACTTGAAGGCGCAGATCGCCGCCAACGAAAAGGGCGTCGCCGAGCTGAAAAAGATGATCGGTCTTTTCGGCGAGGATGTTGTGAAAGCCTATATGGGCCATGTTCAGGACAATGCCGCCGAAAGCGTGCGCCGTGTGCTCGACAAGCTGCCGGACGGCCATTTCACCTATGAGATGGATCAGGGCTGCCAAATTGAGGTGCGCGTCACGATCGACAAAGAAAAGCGCGAAGCGACGGTTGATTTCACCGGCACGTCGGAACAGCGCCCGGATAATTTTAATGCGCCGGAACCGGTGACACGTGCCGCTGTGCTCTATGTCTTCCGTGTGCTGGTCGAAGGCGACATTCCGATGAATGCGGGCTGCCTGCGCCCGATCAAGATCATCGTTCCGCAAGGTTCGATGCTTTCACCGCGCTATCCGGCAGCCGTGGTGGCGGGCAATGTCGAAGTCAGTCAGGCTGTCACCAACTGCCTGTTTGGCGCGACCAAGGCCATGGCCGCAGCGCAAGGCACTATGAATAATCTGACCTTCGGCAATGATGAATATCAGTATTACGAAACCATCTGTTCTGGTGCCCCCGCCGGTCCGGGTTTCAACGGTGCAGATGCCGTGCATACACATATGACCAATTCCCGCCTCACCGATCCGGAGATTCTGGAAACACGCTTCCCGGTGTTGCTGGAAGATTTCCACATTCGGCATGGATCGGGCGGCAAGGGCAAGTGGCACGCTGGCGACGGCACCAAGCGCACGATCCGTGCACTTAAGACGCTCGATTTCGCCATTCTCTCAGGACATCGCCGCGTAGCGCCCTTCGGCCTTGAAGGCGGCGAAGCCGGTCAAACCGGTCGCAATGAAGTACGGCGAAAGGACGGCTCCATCGAAGTGCTCGGCAACTGCGACCAGACCGTTCTGGAAGCAGGTGAAGCCTTCACCGTCATCACACCAACCGGTGGCGGTTACGGCAAACCCTAGTAGTTGGCCTGCCCACCGACACGCAAAGCGCCGCCAGCTGAAATTCTGGCGGCGCTTTGCGTTCAACCGGCATCGATTGCTTAAAGTCATCTCATAGTGACTGAGGGCGGGTGAATGCTTTCTCCACCCTTCCGATCCGGACTGAAGGGCGTTAGAATTATTCACTCAAATTATTCAAATAATTAGTAACCAATCCTAATAATTACTGCGTAATGGTCGTTTTGGACGCATCTTTAGAATTAAATTTCTGCGATCAATAGAACCTCAACCAGTTCACGGATACCGAAAATGAAATTCGCTCAGATCATCGCTACCGCAGGCATCATTCAGGCAGCTCTTTTCACTGGCGCTATGGCCGGAGAAAATCTCGACGCCATAAAGTCGGCGGGCGTTTTAAAGATCGGCACTGAAGGCACCTACGCGCCGTTCACCTATCACGACAAGGACAACAAGCTCGTCGGCTTCGACGTGGAAATCGGTGAAGCCGTGGCTGCCAAGCTCGGCGTAAAGCCGGAATTCGTTGAAGGCAAATGGGACGGGCTCATCGCTGGGCTTGATTCCAAACGCTATGATGCCGTTATCAACCAGGTAGGCATTACCGAAGAGCGTCAGAAGAAGTTCAACTTCTCCAACCCCTATATCGTTTCCAAGGTCGTTCTGATCGTCAACGACAAGGACGATACGATCAAGGATTTTGCTGACCTTAAGGGCAAGAAGTCAGCACAGTCGCTCACCAGCAATTACGGCAAGCTCGCGAAGGAAGCCGGCGCTGAACTCGTAGCCACAGATGGTTTCGACCAGTCGATCCAGCTTGTTCTGACAGGCCGTGCGGATGCGACCCTCAATGACAGCCTGTCTTTTCTCGACTTCAAAAAGCACCAGCCGAAGGCTCCGGTCAAGGTTGTGGCCGAGAAAGAAAATGCCGACGCGTCGGGCATCATCGTCCGCAAGGGCGACGATGATCTCGTAACGGCAATCAACAAGGCTCTCGACGAAATTAAAGCCGACGGCACCTACGACAAAATTTCACAGAAATATTTCGGTCAGGACGTTTCCAAGTAAGCGTTTTCCTGGTTTACAAGACGAAGCCGGAAGCTCCTTCCGGCTTCGTTTTATTGTGATTGTGAAAAACTATTCCCAAGACATGAATGTCAGGCTGTATAAGATAAGGACGCGCAGGTTTATCAGCGCAAGTTCATTTCAGTCTGACTTTATACATTATTGAGGAGCCGAAAACCGTGCCCGATTGGCTTCAACTGATGGTGGAATCCCTGCCGACTCTTTTGTGGGCTGGCTTGATCTTCACTATTCCCCTCACCCTTCTGTCCTTTGCATTCGGCCTGACATTGGGGCTCCTGACTGCGCTCGTGCGGTTGTTCGCTCCGCTTTGGCTTTCATCTATCGCACGCTTTTATGTCTGGATATTCCGCGGTACCCCCCTGCTCGTGCAGTTGTTCGTAATTTTTTACGGCCTGCCAAGCGCCGGCATCTATCTCGATGCATTTCCAGCGGCCGTAATTGGTTTCTCTCTCAGCGTTGGTGCTTATAGTTCGGAGATTATCCGGGCGGTCATATCTGCCGTTCCGAAAGGTCAATGGGAAGCCGCATATTCCATTGGTATGAGCTGGCGTCAGGCACTTGCCCGCACCATTCTGCCACAGGCAACCCGGACTGCAGTGCCTCCGCTCTCCAATTCCTTCATTTCTTTGGTGAAGGACACGTCGCTTGCAGCCGCCATCACCGTGCCGGAGCTTTTCCAGTCCGCGCAACGTATCGTCGCGACCACTTACGAACCTCTCATCCTCTATATCGAAGCAGCCTTGATCTATCTCGTGATGAGTTCCGTACTCTCAGCGCTGCAAGTGCGCCTTGAAAAACGCTTCGGACGTTATGGCGGCACACTGGAGACAAACGCATGATCGAGCTGCAACATATCGTAAAGCGCTTTGACGACGCTGTGATCCTTAATGATATCAACGTTGCGATTGCCGAGGGCACAGTAACAGCACTAGTCGGTCCATCCGGCGGAGGCAAAAGCACGTTGCTGCGTTGCATAAACCTGCTGGAGATTCCGACGTCGGGCACTCTGGTTCTGGGTGGCCAGAGCCTCAGCTTTGAGCCTGACCGTAAGCCGAGCTGGCAGGCAATCCAATCAATCCGCCGCCAGACAGGCATGGTGTTTCAGAACTTCCAGCTCTTTCCTCACCAGACCGCGATCCAGAATGTGATGGAAGGCCTCGTTACGGTTCTGAAATGGCCGAAGGACAAGGCAAAAGAACGTGCGATGGAATTGCTCACAAAGGTAGGGATGGCGCATAAAGCGGATGCTTGGCCTTCAACGCTCTCTGGTGGCCAGCAACAGCGTATCGCGATTGCACGTGCATTGGCACCATCCCCGCGTGTTCTGTTATGCGATGAGCCCACCTCGGCCCTTGACCCCGAACTCGCCTCCGAAGTCGTTGATGTTCTGAGCAAACTTGCAAAGGAAGGCACCACCATGGTGATCGCGACACACGACCTGCGACTCGCTTCCAAAATTGCAAAGAACGTCGTCTTTCTCGAGTCGGGCAACATCGTTGAAACGGGCTCCGCACACGAGGTTTTCACGCGGCCTGCGCGTGAGCGCACAAAACAATTCGTTGCGACAATCAACGCAGCCCATACTTACGACATCTAACCTGCAGACATATCGTCTCCTTAAGGGCTTTCGCCACCAGCGAAAGCCCTCGGGCGCGCCGTTGGCTCAAATTTCATACGTGCATTCAAAATTTTCCGGCGGCTCTCGACAGCCTGCCCCTTGGTAAAACAGAAAACCACTGTTACATTATGCACAACGTAGAAATTGAAGCGCCTTGCTTGCGTCCTGACAGGTTCGCGCGGCGCCATAAGGACAAAAACCTTGAAGAACCCCGACGAGCGCACCGCCGAAATGGTGCATCAAGGGGCGTCCGGCGGACAATCGGGCAATTCGCAGGCCCGGAATCCGTCCGATAACGGCAAGCGCAGACCGCGCAAGAAAGCCGTTACAGATATCGGCAATGCCCGTAGTGCATCCGATTCAGGACGCTCAAAGCCACAGGACGAGACCGAAGGCACGAATTCGCAGAGCCAGCGTAAACGCGCACGTCGGCGTCGGCGCGGTAAGTCTGTGCCGGCTGTTGAAGCTTCTGCGCAAAAGCCCGAGGCTGCAGAAGCAGCAAACAACCAACAGCGATCTTCCGGAAAAATCTCGAATCGCCGCCGCCGCGCTCGTAAAAAGAAGCAGTCACGACAACAGGGTGCGCAGACGCCGCTGGTAGCTGAAGCTGCGTTGAAGTCTACGCATAATGTCGCGCGCGCGGAAAGCCAACATGCATCGACGCCGAACAAGCGTAAGGGCGGCAATGGCCAGATGCCCCGCGCTGCTAATGGCGCGCATCACGAAAAGGGCGACGCTCCACTTTATGCGGCTTTGGATCTTGGCACAAATAATTGCCGCCTGCTGGTTGCGTCGCCGACGCGGCCTGGCCAATTCCGCGTTGTGGATGCATTTTCACGCATCGTACGATTGGGAGAAGGCTTGAGTGCCACTGGCCAGCTTAGCGAAAATGCGATGGATCGTGCCGTTGAAGCACTGAAGGTTTGCCGTGACAAACTTGCAGGCAAGAAAATCAGACGTTCGCGACTGATAGCCACCGAAGCCTGCCGTTCGGCTTCGAATGGCGAAGCATTTTTGGCACGGGTTCTGGCGGAAACCGGACTTGAACTGGAGATCGTAGACCGGCAGACGGAAGCCCGGCTCGCTGTCTCAGGCTGCGGTACACTGGTTACCCGCGAAACGGATGCTGTCGTGTTGTTCGATATTGGTGGCGGTTCCTCTGAAATCGCGTTGATTGATGTTTCCCGTCGCCGTTCTCCTCGTCTGGCAGAGCATATCATGGCCTGGACGTCTCTTCCTGTCGGCGTCGTGACGCTGGCAGAACGTTTCGGCGGACGCAATGTCACGCAGGAAAGTTTCGATTCCATGGTTTCGCATGTGACCGATCTGCTTGCGCAATTTGCCGAGCGGCAGTGTCTCGGAAATCTGACTGCCAGTCCACGTTTCCACCTGCTGGGTACATCTGGAACCGTAACCACGCTCGCTGGAATTCATCTCGGCCTCGACCGCTATGATCGGCGCCGAGTCGATGGCATGTGGATGGGTGCCGACGATGTGACGCAAATGACCAACCGTCTTCTGTCGTGGGATTTTGACGCTCGTGTAGCCAACCCGTGTATTGGCGCAGATCGCGCCGATCTGGTATTGGCAGGCTGTGCTATTCTCGATGCGATACGCAAAGTATGGCCCAGCGAAAAACTACTTGTTGCCGATCGTGGTTTGCGTGAAGGCATTTTGACCGAACTGATGTCGCGCGACGGCGCATGGCGACACAATCGCGCGACAGGCGCTAGAAACAGGCACTGAAAATGAGCAAGGCAGGCGGAAACAAGGGTGGAGTAAAAACTGGTGGTCGCGGTGGCGCGGGCTCCAGCAATCTGCAGGTACGTGTGAAGAAAAAGGCAGGCACGATCAAGGAATCGTCACGCCGCTGGCTGCAGCGCCATTTGAACGACCCCTATGTGCACAAATCCAGGCAGGACGGATATCGTTCGCGCGCAGCCTACAAGCTCATTGAAATCAATGATCGTTATGATCTGCTCAAAAAGGGTCAAAAGATCATCGATCTCGGCGCTGCGCCTGGCGGCTGGTCGCAGATCGCGGCCAAGATTGTCGGTTCAACCGACGAGAATCCGAACGTCGTTGGCATCGACTACCTTCACGTCGACCCCCTGCCCGGCGTTGTCTTGCTGGAAATGGATTTTCTCGATGATGAGGCGCCACAAAAACTGATGGATGCGCTCGGTGACAAGCCCGATTTAGTCATTTCCGACATGGCTGCCCCGACGACTGGCCACCGCAGGACTGATCATCTGCGTACCGTGCATCTGTGTGAAGTCGCCGCTGATTTTGCCATTTCGGTTTTGAAGCCGGGCGGGCATTTTCTCACCAAGACATTCCAGGGTGGCACGGAAAATGAACTACTAGCTCTGCTGAAGCAGAAGTTCCGCTCTGTGCATCATGTCAAACCACCTGCATCACGCGCGGAATCGGTCGAGCTTTATCTACTCGCCCGCGATTTCAAAGGTTGAAGCTTATTTTCCGGCTGAGGTGCTCGCGGCTTCGATGGCTGCGGGCTCCTTACCGTGATGTTTCACGACTGTTGGCGCAGACAGTTCCTTGCCTGCATCAGGTGCGAGCCGCGCAAACCAGAGAAAAGCCAGAGCGGAAACGGCAGCAACCACAAAGAAGCCGATGTGGAAGTCCACCAATTCGAGATGGGCTCCGCGTAACGACGTACTGATTTCCAGAATACCACCTGCCAGTGCCACACCGATAGCAATGGAAACCTGCTGCGCCACTGCCGTGATGGGCGTCGCCTGACTGGTCTTTTCATCGGGGATTTCGGCGAAAGCAAGCGCATTGACACCAGTGAAAAACAACGAACGCGCAAAGCCCCCCACCAGCAAAAAGCCGATGATGATCCAGTAAGGTGTTGTCGGTGTGAACAGGCCGTTGACGGCAATGAAGCAGGCCGAAATCAAGGACCCTGCCATCAAGGCGCGCCGGAAACCAACGCGAACAAAGATACGCTTTGCACCGAATTTCATGCTGATCGCACCGATCGCCGAAACGAAAGTCATCATACCCGACTGAAACGGTGTGAGACCAAAGCCAAGCTGAAACATCAATGGCAGCAGGAATGGAATAGCCCCGATCCCGAACCGGAAAATGCTGCCGCCGATGACTGCGGAACGAAATACCTGATTATCGAAAAGTTTCAGGTTCAGCAGCGGATCATCGGTTCTCCTCGCATGCCGAAGATAGAGAACCGTGCAGACAATACCGATTGCAAGGGTTGTAAAACCCACCGCAGGCGGCAAGGCTGGCAGGCTGACGACCGACAATCCGAAGACAACACCCGACATTGCGATCCCGGAAAGAAAGAAGCCCGTCCAATCAAGGCGCTTTACGATGCGCTCGTCTGTGTCCGGCAGAAACCGCGTTGCAAACCAGATACCGACGAAACCGATCGGTACATTAATCAGGAAAATCCAATGCCAAGTCAGAAAAGTCGTGATGAAACCACCGACTGGTGGACCTACCAGCGGCCCGACCATTGCTGGAATCGTAAGCCACGCCATGGCTGACACAAGTTCACTGCGCGGAGTCGAACGGATAAGTACGAGACGGCCAACCGGTGTCATCATCGCACCGCCCATACCCTGCAAAAACCGCGCAACGACGAAAGCAGTCAGTGAATTCGATGCAGCGCAGGCTACAGAACCAACCACGAATACCGCAATTGCAGCCCGGAAGACATTCTTGGCCCCGAAGCGATCGGCCATCCAGCCGCTGACGGGAATAAAAACTGCGAGCGCAACAAGGTAAGCAGTCAGCGCCAGCTTGAGCGCAATAGGGCTTGTACCGATGTCAGCAGCGATAGCAGGAAGCGACGTCGAGATGACGTTCGAATCCATTTGCTCCATGAATAGGGCTATGGCCAGTACGAGAGGAATGATGCGATTCACGGTAATATTCCGAAATGACGGATATTTAAGAGCTGACAATCCTATGTAGCGCCACACTGATTATTGCTAGTCAGAGCAGCGTCACATTGCGGTGAATATGCGATAAAATCAGTAATTTATCGCGGTTTTGGGCCTAACTGGCTCTCTGCCGACAAAAGTCACTGAATTTCTCACGCCAGATTTCAACCGTTCACATTTGCGTAAAACAGGGTTGCGCTTCCCGTAACAGCTTGTTACATTTCGTTACAGTTTCACGAGGCTTCGAACCGGGTGGGGGGCCGCTCCGGTTCAAGGAGGTAGGAAATGAACGATATTACAAGAACCGCCATCATCTACGGAATGATGATCATTTCACTGAACACTGCGCTTGCAGTCGGCCTTCTTGGGCTTGATTTCCTGCATTAAAGCGTGCCCCTAAACAAAGTTTTTTGCCCTCCAGGCAGACATGAAAAAGAGCGTTTCCAATAAAATGGAAGCGCTCTTTTCGTTTCATACAGTCTCCGCAGTGTTGGCAAAGATTGCACTATGTGCCTCACAGTCAGAGAATTCGACCCTGACTGTTCGGGTCAAAGAAGACCGACTTGTCCAGGTTGAAGGCCAACGTGGCCGGTTGTCCCGCAGCGATGCGGGCATCTGCGCGCAGTCGTGCCACAACGTGCTTGCCGCCCAATCGCGTAACAGCAAACGTATCCGAGCCTGCGGGCTCGACAACATCGATCAGGCAATCCCCTTCCACTATCGCATTTGCATTGCGATCAGCTCCATCCGGATCTGTGAGTGCTTCAGGGCGAATACCGAAGACAATATCCTGGCCTTCATAAGCGCCTAGTCCTTGGGGCGCCGCCTTCAATGGCAGCTTCAACGGTTCACCTTCACCACGTCCGAGATTGATGGCATAGCCCGAACCGTTCTTTTCGACCCGAGCAGTTAGCAGGTTCATTGCTGGCGATCCCATGAAGTCAGCAACGAACATATTGGACGGATTATTGTAGATTTCGGCTGGCGTTCCGAATTGCTGCAAGATTCCATCCTTGAGAACGGCGATCTTAGTTGCCAGCGTCATTGCCTCGATCTGATCGTGCGTCACATAAACGATCGTAGTTTTCATCCGGCTGTGCAGCCGTTTAATCTCGGTGCGCATGTCGACACGCAGCTTGGCATCGAGGTTGGAAAGTGGTTCATCGAACAGGAATACCTGCGGATTACGCACCAGAGCACGCCCCATGGCCACACGCTGACGTTGGCCGCCTGAAAGCTGGCTTGGTTTGCGATCCAGCAGATGGCCGATCTGCAGGATATCGGCAACTTCCTGAATAGCCTTATCGCGCTCAGCCTTCGGAACCTTACGAATTTCCATGCCGAAAGCGATATTCCCGGCAACCGTCATATTCGGATAAAGCGCATAAGACTGGAAGACCATCGCAATATCGCGCTGGGATGGATGCAGGCCGGACACCGACTTGCCATTGATGGCTATGTCACCCGATGTGATCGGCTCAAGCCCGGCGATAGTATTCAACAATGTTGACTTGCCGCAGCCAGACGGGCCCACGAGAACGAGGAAACCGCCTTCATCAATCTCGATATTGATATCCTTCAAAACCGAAACATTGCCGTAGGATTTGTAGAGATCAGATATTTTCAGAAAAGACATTGCAACTTATCCCTTTACGGCACCGGACATCAGGCCACGTACGAAATAGCGACCGGAAACGATATAGACGATCAGCGTCGGCAGAGCTGCCAGGATGGCAGCTGCGAAATGGACATTGTATTCCTTAACGCCGGTGGAGGAGGAAACCAGATTGTTGAGTGCAACCGTCATCGGTGTGGAATTTGCACCCGAGAAGGAGGCACCAAACAGAAAGTCGTTCCAGATGTTCGTGAACTGCCAGATCACCGACACAACGATGATCGGTCCTGAAGACGGTAGCAAAATACGCCAGAATATCTGGAAGAAGCTCGCTCCGTCGATCTGCGCCGCCCGCACCAATTCTGTCGGGAAGGCTTCATAATAGTTGCGGAAATAGAGCGTCGTGAAACCGATACCGTAAACCACATGCACGAGGATCAGTCCCCAAATCGTGCCCGCAATCCCCAGAAAACCAAGAACACGCGCCATCGGAATGAGTACGATCTGGAACGGAATGAAGCACGACAACAGCAATAAGCCGAAAAAGATGTTCGACCCGCGGAATTGCCATTTGGTCAGAACGTAACCGTTCAAGGCGCCGACAATAGTCGAGATCGCAACGGCTGGAACCACCATCAGGATCGAGTTGATGAAGAACGGCTTCAACCCGGTAGGCTGAACTCCGATCTGTGCGGTCGACCATGCAGATAACCATGGTTCGATGGTCCATTGCTGCGGGAGGTTCAACATCCCGCCCTGACGGATTTCTTCAAGGGGTTTGAAGGAGTTGACCAGCATCACATAGAGCGGCAGCAGATAATAGAATGCAAAGAGCAGTAGCGCAGTGTAGATCAGCGCTCGCGTCAGCTTTCCGCTGTTGATGGCATTGTCTTGCGACTGGGCGCTCATGACCGAGACCCTCCGCGAATTTCAGAATACAGATAAGGAATGATAATCGAGAAGATCATCGCCAGCATGATAATCGCCGACGATGCACCGATACCCATCTGGTTCCGTGTGAACGTATAGGAATACATGAAAGTCGCAGGTAATTCGGTGGCCTGCCCCGGACCGCCACCGGTCAGCGCAATAACAAGATCGTATGCCTTGATTGCCAGATGAGCGAGAACCACGAAAGCTGACAGGAAAACCGGACGCATCAACGGGATAATGATGCGGCGATAGATCGTACCGGATGATGCTCCGTCAATCTGCGCCGCTTTGATGATTTCATTATCCACGCCGCGCAATCCTGCTAGGAACATCGCCATCACAAATCCGGAGGATTGCCACACAGCAGCAATCACCAGACAGTAGATTGCCATTGTATTGCTCTTGATCCAGTTGAAGGAGAAACTCTCCCAACCCCATAAATGCATTGTGTTTTCCAGACCGATACCTGGATCGAGAAACCACTTCCATGCCGTTCCAGTGACGATGAAAGATAACGCCATCGGATAAAGATAGATCGGACGTAGAACGCCTTCACCGCGGATCTTCTGGTCAAGAAGGATCGCAAGGAACAGCCCGATGACCGAACAGATAATGATGTAGAGCGATGCAAAGATCGCCAGATTGGTGATCGCACGCCACCAATGAGGCAAGGCCCACAACTTGGTGTAATTCGTAAGTCCGACGAAGCCATATGACGGCAGCATTCGGCTATTGGTTAGCGAAAGAACGCCCGTATAGATGATAAAACCATAGACAAACACGAGCACTATCAGAAAGCTCGGCCCCAGAACCAGCTTTGGCACCAGTTCTTGTAATCGGTTGTTACGCTGCATCTCTGCGTCACCTTGTTTACGCCACCCGGACATACGCCAAACATCAGGCGCACGTTCCGGACATCTGTTTGATCGGCATTCCAGCGCTTCTGCATTATGCGCGACCGAATGCACCCAATAAATTCAGTCTGCTGCAATTTCCGATGGAAACATGCAGGCCTTCATCATGCAATTGTTGTTTTGATTTCTGGCCACTGATGCCAGTACTTTCAGATGCTCTACCAATATCCAAAGCACCTGAGATAGAAGGCGTCCGGAAAGGGCCGGACGCCTCTTTGCTGTTATTTCGCACCTTCAACAGCCGACACGAGTTCTTTGACGGCATCTTCCGAGGAAAGCTGACCGTTGAACTGGCGTGTTACGACGTCATAGATCGCATTCTTCACCGCAGCAGGGTTAGCGTAACCATGCGCCATGGAGCCCAGCATCGTGCCTTTTTCACTCGCTTCCTTTTCGTCAGCGATAGCCTTCTTGCCGCAAGCATCGAAGTCGGTATCAGGCACATCGGTACGAGCCGGAGCGGAGCCCTTCACTACGTTGAATGCCGACTGGAAAGTCGGACTTTCAATCGCCGATGCCATTTCAAGCTGTGCAGGAACCTTGTCTTCCGAGACTTTGAACATGGCAAACATATCGGAGTTGAATGTGATAGCGCCCTGGGTGCCCGGATAGCGCATGCAAACGAAGTCTTCGCCCGGCTTCTTGCCAGCCTTGACAAACTCACCCTTCGCCCAGTCGCCCATGAACTGAAGGCCGGCTTTGCCTTCAATGACCATAGCTGAAGCCAAGTTCCAGTCGCGACCGGAGAAGTTATCGTCAACATAGGAGCGCAGTTTCGTCATACGATCGAAAGCCTGCTTCATCGTATCGCTGCCGAGCGTTTCTGGATCCAGATCGATGAAGGCCTTCTTGTAGAAATCTGTACCGAAAGAAAGCACTACAGCATCAAATATCGTTGCGTCCTGCCATGGCTGGCCGCCATGAGCGATCGGGGTGATGCCCTGTTCCTTGAACTTATCGAGGAGAGCGATCAGTTCATCCCAGTTGGTAGGCTCCTTGCCGCCAGCCTTGTCGAGCGCTGCCTTGTTGATCCACATCCAGTTGGTGGAGTGAACATTGACAGGAGCAGCGATCCAGTGGCCGTCATACTTGGCAAACTCCTGCAGAGGAGCCGGAATGACCTTTTCCCAACCTTCCTTGTTTGCGATCTCATCAAGATTACCAAGAGCACCCTGCTCTGCCCAATCGCGGATGTCGAAGCCGAGCATCTGCACTGCCGTCGGAGCATTGCCAGCTGTGACGCGCGCGCGCAGTACTGTCATGGCTTCCGTACCACCGCCACCGGCAACCGGCATATCGGTCCAGCTAATGCCCTTCTTTTCGAGATCCTTCTTGAGAACGTCGAGCGCGGCGGCTTCACCGCCAGCAGTCCACCAATGCAGAACTTCAACGTTCTGCTTGTCCTGCGCACTGGCAACAGGGGCCATTCCGGCGAGCAAAGCACAGGCGGCTGTACCCATCGCGGCGAGCTTCAAAAGTTTATGCATGTCTACCTCCCGTAGAAACAAACGAAACTAAAACTATCGGATATCTGGCTAAGCCTTTGCTTCAGCGCAGTAATCCGTCTCGTCATTCCCATCCGCGCCTCTTCGGCACAGACCCGAAACCAGCTGCACCACACAACCAGTTTCTCCTACTCACTGCCGCAATACGATGCGAAAGCTTCCGCTTTCACCTGTGCCCGGCCATCCCTCACGACGCTTTTCCTGAAATCCTCCATCCCACTCATACGCCGCTTAAGCCCAATTGACAACGTTGTCTTTTAAGGATGCTAAATATCCACAAGACAAGATGTGAACATAGGATAGGCCCAAACCCTGCCAGGGTGTCAATATCTTCCGATAGATAAAACGCGTAAAATTCAATCGATTAAAACTTCAGGTAGAGCCGGCGCCCTGAAAAACGCTTAGAAATTAAAGCATTACCACCTCAAGGGCAGCGTTTTACATGGCGCCTCCCATCAAACCAGCACTCTAAAATCCCCCTCATCGACCTGAAATGCCGGCAGTATAAAATTTCCCTTATTTTACTGGACAAGCCCGCGACGAAACCCTAATTTCACGCCGCTCGCACAATGGTGTGCGGGCTTGTTCTCGGGGCGGGGTGAAACTCCCCACCGGCGGTATGAAGCAAAAGTTTCGAGCCCGCGAGCGCCTGAAAGATGCCGATTCGGCTTCCGTTCAGGGTCAGCAGATCCGGTGAGATGCCGGAGCCGACGGTTAAAGTCCGGATGGAAGAGAGCGAATGAGCGTTAGGATTGCGCCCTTGGGCACAATCAATGCGTTCTTTTGTGCGCCCTGATTCTAGTTTCGTGTGGAACCTATGAACCAGAGCTATCCGAACAAGACTTCCTTCAAGATCGCATTCATTCAGGCCCGTTGGCACGCCGATATTGTCGACGAAGCTCGCAAGAGCTTTATCGCGGAACTGTCCGCAAAGGCTGGCACAAATATAGAAGTCGAAATCTTCGACGTTCCAGGTGCCTATGAAATTCCTCTCCACGCCAAGACTCTGGCCAAAACCGGCCAGTATGCTGCCATTGTCGGCGCTGCGTTCGTCGTGGATGGCGGCATCTATCGACATGATTTCGTGGCAACTGCTGTCATCAACGGCATGATGCAAGTCGGCCTAGAGACCGAAGTTCCGGTGCTCAGCGTTGTTCTGACACCGCATCATTTCCATGAAAGCAAGGAACATCATGAATTTTTCCATGCCCACTTCAAGGTGAAGGGCGTGGAAGCAGCCAATGCGGTGTTGCAGGTCGTTAGCGAACGCAGCCGTATTGCCGCCCTTGCATAATGATGCTTCGACCGGCCTTTGCGAAAAGGCCGGTCATTCTCCTGCGATACGCTCTCCATGGGCATAAACGTCGAATTCAACACCTCGCACCAGTGCAACAAGCGTTAGGTTGGCATCTTCCGCCGTTCGAATGGCAAGAGCTGTCGGCGCAGAGATTGCGGCCAGAACTGGCGCACCGAACATAACTGCTTTCTGCACCATTTCGACCGAAACACGGCTGGTAATCGCGACGATCCCATTTCCCGGTGCAGTACCAATACGCGAGACAGCTCCGACGAGCTTATCCAATGCGTTGTGACGCCCCACGTCCTCACGTACAGCAATAAGCCCCTCGCCTGGCACATAGAACCCCGCCGCATGAACTGCATGGGTCTCAGCATTCAGTTGCTGCTCTTTCGTGAGAGACACGACAGCCATTGAAATATCGTTGGAAGAGAATTTCCTATCACCTTGTTCCAAAGCCTCAAGCGACCGCAACGCATGGTCGATTGAATCTATACCACAGAGACCACACCCAACGGGACCAGCCATAAACCTGCGTCGCGCGGCAAGCCTCTGCTCGGGGCGTTCGGACAGTCTGATCTGTAGGTCTATACCCTTTTCAAAGGCTACGACATCAACCGCTTCTATCTCGGAAATATGGTCAACGATATTCTCGGTGAGCGTGAAACCGATCGCGAAGTCCTCAAGATTATCCGGTGTAGCCATCATTACGGCTTGGGTTGAACCGTTATAGCTGACCGCCACGGGCACTTCTTCCGGGACCATTCGGGTGCTTTCATGAAAGCTCGACACACGATGCGCGATACGTACAGCGCTCTGGCTAACCTTGTGGATCGTCACCTTAATCGCTCCCCTGTCATCGCATCCGTTCTCCCAGCAGTTTCATGTGGCATGAAAACAACTTTAATGTAAGTTGCCACCGGACAAGCCGTCGCGATTTGAGCGGCAAGTGAGGAAAATATGGATATTCGCCAGGTAGACGACAATTATTCAGTCTCGGGCCAGATCGAGCCCGACGACGTACGCGATATTGCAGCGGAGGGATTTCGCACAATCATTTGCAATCGGCCAGACGGCGAAGGCGGCCCTGAACAACCCGAGTTCAGCGAAATTGCACGTGTCGCCGAAAAAGCCGGGCTTGCAACTTACTACATCCCGGTTGTAGGCGGACAATTGACGCAAGAAGATGTGGATGCGATGGCAGCAGCGCTGGATGAAGCTGAGGGCCCCATTCTTGGTTACTGCCGATCGGGTGCACGCTCTACGAATATTTACGGGATCGTGCAGCAGCAAAAGCGCGGATAAAGAACGAGCGCAAGCTATGTGGGCGGTGAAGCCGCAAAGGCATTTCAACAGTCTTTGCAAACATGGCGATCACCGTCCAGAAAGCCGGGTGCGGCCCGAATGAACACCGCGCGATGTATGTGCGCAATATTGGCGATAATAGCTCATACCGGTACGTGTCACAGTCGCAACAACACCGCCAAGAACGAGAAGCCATCCAATGGCTTGTGGCCAGTTGAAGCTTTCAATCCCGCCGCTCAGCGCGACAATAAAGATACCAGCCCAGAGCAGAGCAGCCGTGCGGCGCCAGAATACCGGGTTGAGCTCATCGAAGACAGCCTTCCACAGTGAGTGAACAAGGCAGGCGAAGAAAAGGGCAGCGGCCAGCCCGATATTGAGCAACTCGACCGGAAGCCATTGTTGCGAAGTAAGCATCGTTTCCATCATCCACTTAACCAAGATGCGTATCGAGGACCCCGTTACGGGATTTGTCTTTACGATCACTAGTACTGTTACTGTTCGTCCTATTCAGCTTTCGCTTTGTGGCCGTAACGTGTTACAAGCACGGAAAGCTCCTTCGGATAAATTCACTTATTATTGCGATCACGCGAAATATCGTGTTGAAAACACTACGCTATTCGCAGTGTTCGACTGCATTGGATGTGGCGCAACCCCTTCCAGCGATTGAGAAATTTGTGGTTCCGCCCCCTGAATATTTCACTATGGAATTTCATTCACAATCGCATCAAATAACAGCTTTGTAACAATTCGGCACAGCAAAGAGGCTCCGGCAACACCGAAGCCTCAAAGTTATTCACAAGGTTGCAGTTTATTAGGTAGTCTTTACTTGCCCACCGCCCTTTTTGCTAGGAAGCCGCGAAGACGGATCCGCTGACGCTGGCGCATTGGCCGGACGTCCGAAAAGAAAGCCTTGAACCTGTTCGCAACCCTCTTCGATCACCATGCGATGCTGGTCAAAGGTTTCTATACCCTCGGCCACCACCGGGAGATCAAGACTACGACCCAACCCGACGATGGCTCGTACAATGGCTCTCGCACTAACATCCGTTTCCATGCTGGTGATGAAACTGCGGTCGATCTTGATCTTGTCGAATGGGAAACTTTGAAGGTTACTGAGCGACGAATAGCCAGTGCCGAAATCATCCATCACGATACGGACACCCAGCTTCTTCATGCGACGCAACAGTTCGAGTGTCGTCAATCGGTCCTTCATTAATGCGGCTTCCGTTACCTCCAGCTCCAATCTCGTGGGATCCAGACCCGTTTCTAGGAGAACCGAACTGACCGTGTCCGGCAGATTGACCAAACGGAACTGTACTGGGGAGAGGTTTACAGCGATAGTTAAATGCTTCTCCCATCCGGCGGCAGTGCGGCAGGCTTCACGCAGAACCCACTCACCGAGTGGGACAATTACCCCCGTTTCCTCAGCGATAGGAACAAAAACCTCCGGTGGTATCTGGCCACGTTCCGGATGGTTCCAACGAACCAGTGCTTCATAGCCGGTACAACTACCATCTGCTGTTGCGAACAATGGCTGATAGGCAATACTGATCTGACCGCGAACCATGGCGTGGCGCAAATCAGCCTCCATCTGGCGGCGCTCTCTTATTTCACGGTCCATTTCCGGCGAGTAGAATGCAACCGTACCCCGTCCTTCTGTCTTCGCCCGATAAAGCGCAATGTCTGCCGCATGTCGGATGGCTTCTGCATCCTTGCCGTCATTCGGGTATACGGCAACGCCAATGCTGACACCGACAGCAGTCGGATCGAGCACTGTATTCAGTTCCGACCGGAAGGTATCCAGAATCTTTTCGGACAGTTTCCGTGCACCCTTGGGCTGCGGAACCCCGACCTGCAGAATGATAAACTCGTCGCCGCCAATACGTGCTGCCGTGTCTATACCGTTTATGGATCGCTTCAGAATGCTGGAAACCGTCTTCAATACCCGATCACCTTCGGCATGGCCGAAAATATCGTTCACTGCTTTGAACCGGTCCAGATCAAGCGCGAGTACAGCAAAAGGCTCTCGGCTGCGGCGTGCCACTGCGTTTGCGAGACGCTCTTCAAAGAACATTCGGTTAGGTAAATCCGTGAGTGTATCATGCCGCGCCATATGCTCGATCTGACGCTGGGCCGTGCGCTTTTCGGTAAGATCACGGACAGCCAGAACTTCGCAAGGGCGTCCCTGATACTCAATCGTATGAACCGCGAGTTCAAAGATGCGCTCATCATTTGGAAATCTGGGTGCGGCCTCGATTGCTTCCGGGCGAGAAGCACAGACGGGGAGCCCATCAGCCGCCAGCAACAGAGTATCCGGCGCAACACCGACAAGCGCCTTTTCACTGCTTCGCATGAGATCGGAAAACCGAGCGTTCATCTCGACTATTCCACCATCACGAACGACGGCCAGTCCGTCCAGGGTAGCGTTCGCAAATCCCTTCAAGTCCGTCATGTAACGATCTACAAATACTGCAATAATCGTTGTCAGCGCTACTATACTGACAACAGCGGCAATTGCACCGATCAGCCAGAGACGCCCTATGCCCAGCGGATCAGCAGCAGGAAGGGTCGGGTTTGGAACCAGCTCGGTCGACGCAACTGCAGTAAAGTGGAGCGTGCAAACAGCAAGAATCCCCCCAACGGTCGGTAGCAAAACGCGCATCCAGCCGGCAGCGTTCATCACAAACCAGAAAGCAGCCAGCAAAAGCAGGATCGATATTATACTGCCAATCAGGATCGGTGGAAGGTCATAGTGAACATCTGCAGCTGCTCTGATTGCACTCATACCAGTGAAATGCATTGCGGCAATCGATAGGGTTGCTGAAATGGCTGCGATCAAAACGTATTTGAACGCCTTACCATTCAGGAAGCGCACACTCAGCCAAAAGCCAAGTACGGCAATTGCCGCTGAAAGAACCGTGATCGTAAAATCGAACTCGATTGCCACGGTGCCACGATATGCAAGCATCGCCACGAAATGGGTTGCCCACACGCCCAATCCACCCGCGAGCGCGCTTATCGCCAGCCAATTGTCACGGCGGCTTTCCGTGCATTCCCGCGCGCGGACGAGCAACAGAAAGAAAGCAAACATGCTTGCAAATGAGATGGATGCAGCCAAAACCACGAAAGGCTGATCGTGCTGTACTGTTACGCATTCCAGGACTTTAAACATACCGCCCCCTGCGCCCGCCTGAAGTGCCACCATATAAAAATACAACCAGAAGCATCATTCAGACTGTGCTTTGTTCCCTGAACAAAAGTACCAATAACTATTTAAGCATTTCTGAACTATGATATATATCGGCCCACATAAGCTGACGTTGCAAGAGTGGATCAAGTACGCTTGCCAAAACGCCGTCCGACACGAGCAAGCAATATCACGGGCAAAATTCCGACTACCACGATGGCAAGCGCCGCAATGGACGCTTCCTCATAAGTCCCGCGCGCAGCCTCACCATAAAGATGCGTTGCAAAAGTTTCGACATTAAGTGGGCGCAGCAAAAGTGTTGCTGGTAATTCTTTCACACAGTCTACGAATACGAGCAAACCTGCCGCCACAATGGCTGTTCTGGATAGTGGCAGATGAACTGCACAGAATGTTTGTGTCACACCGCGCCCTAATGTGCGCGATGCATGATCCAGCGACAAGGGTATGCGTTCTAATCCGGAATCAATACCACCTGCAGAAATGGCGAGAAATCGGACCACATAGGCATAAATGACCGCTGCACCCGTTCCGATCAGTACCAATCCGGCGGAATATCCGAAGAAATGCAATGTGAACTGATTGAAGAGATGATCAAAGCCGCCGGCGACCACCAGAATACCGATGGCGATTACAGTGCCCGGCGCCGCATATCCCATCGTCGAAAAGCGATAAGACCAGCGCGAAATTGAACCCGGAAAAAGTCGGACGGCATATGCGACAAACATTCCGCATATGAGCACCAGCGCAGTCGCGATCGAAGCCAGAGCAACGGTATTAAAAGCTTCTCCGAGCAATCGCGGGGACACACCTGCAAAACGAATACGTTTTATGGCCTCCACGACCAGATAGATTGCCGGCAGTACGAATCCGATAACTACCGGCAGTGAGCAGAGACAGAACAACCAGATCGCTTGCCCTCGTCTGACTTTCAACGGCTCGAAGCCACGCGAATGGCGGATATTGGAAGCAAAGCGCTGCTTGCGCCGTGCCCAGCGCTCGATTGAAACGAGAGCAACAACCAGAAACAGAAGAGCGAGTGCAAGTTGGGCTGCACCAGGCAGATCGGAACGCGTTATCCAGGTCGTATAAATCGAAACGGTCAATGTGCGAACGCCCAGGAACTCGGCAGCCCCCACATCGTTCAATGTTTCCATCAAGGCCAGACTGACACCGACCGCCACGGCAGGCCGGGCAAGTGGCAATGCAACCCGCCAGAAGATGCCCTTGCGGCTTACCCCCAGAGTTCTCGCTGCTTCGATGAGGCTGGCGGATTGGGTGAGAAACATGGCTCGTGTAGGAATATAGACATAGGGATAGAGAACGAAGCCTAGCAGAATGATACACCCGGTCATCGAGCGGACGTCGGGCAATCGAAACTGACGCGGGCTTTCATATCCTAGTACGAAGCGAACAGCACCTTGCACCGGACCAATGGGATGCAGGATATCGAGATAGGCATAAGCGATAATATATGTCGGGACAGCCAATGGCAGCAGAAGCGCCCATTCCAGCACGCCTCGACCGCGAAAATCATAAGCCGTGACCAGCCATGCCATCGACGTTCCGAGGACGGCAGCGATAATGCCAACGCCGGTAAGCAAGATGACTGTTTCAAGAAAAGCCGTTGGCAGGTTGGTGGTAAATAGATGCGTCCATAGTCCGACTGAGCCTTGTATGGCTTCCAATGCAAGGGCGAAAACCGGCAGCAAAACCAGAACTGCGACGAAAACCGAGAACCATAACCAGCTGCGCCCTGCTCTTGCGGGTTGCAAAACTCGTTTCCGCATGGCTGCAAGGACTTCCATTCGTCTCTCTATAGTGCAACGCCGGCGCATGAACTGCACCGGCGTTATTCTGCTTAACTTATTCGGCTTTTAGTTGTCGAAACCGACTTTGTCGACCAGTTCGCTTGCCTGCTTACGATGGCTGACGATTTCAGACAGCGGAACGCTGTCGATCTTCAGCGCACCGAACGATTCCACGATCGGATCAAGCGGCGCACCCGGCTTTACCGGATATTCGAAATTTGCCTTGGCATAGATCTGCTGAGCCTCATCGGAAACCAGATATTCAAGCAGCTTGACTGCCGCGTCCTTGTTCGGCGCGTTCTTTGCAACAGCCGCACCACTGATGTTAACCTGAGTACCCCCATCCTTGAAGGTTGGCAGCAGAACCTTGATGCCTTCGCCCCAAGCCTTCTGCTCGTCGCCGCCCTTGCCCGAACGCATCAGACCTACATAATAGGAATTGGCGACTGCTATGTCGCAGATACCCCCGACGATATCCTTAGCTCCGTCACGGTCCCCGCCAGCAGCTTTGCGCGCGAGGTTATCCTTGAGACCCTTGAGCCATTCTTCAGTCTTTTCCGCACCATAGTGCGCAATATAATCCGCGAAGAGAGCGGTGTTGTAAGGATGCTGGCCCGCACGAATGCAGACTTTGCCTTTCCACTTCGGATCAGAGAGGTCTTCATAATTGATCTTGTCGAGTTCCAGATCTTTGGCTGCATAGACAACGCGAGCGCGCATGGAGAGCGCGAACCAGTTATCCTTCGCGTCGCGAAGCTGCTCCGGAACGGCCTCTTTCAGCACCTTGGAATCGACAGGCTGGGTAAGGCCCTTGTCAACGAGATCGACCAGATTACCGGCGTCGACCGTCATAAGGATGTCAGCGGGCGAATTCGCACCTTCAGAGGCCACACGCTCTGCCAGACCATCCTTCAGGAACACCGTATTGACCGTAATTCCCGTGGACGACTTGAAAGAGTCGAGCAAGGGCTGAATGAGACCCGGTTCGCGTGTCGTGTAAATGTTCACTTCATCTGCGTGGGCGGCTCCTGCGAACAGCGTTACTGCGACGAGGGCGAGACCGGAACGCGCAAATTTGGACATTTTACCTCCAGATGGACATGGTTCATTTTGAATTATGAGCGGACTAATCAAGTTATACGGTGAGGCTCGCTGACGGTCAATTACCCATGCAACTCTAACGGCGTATATTTTCCATCACTTGGGGAAAATGAGCGCCTTATCCCAATGTGGGCATAAAAAAATATCGGTCGCAGAGGCCGGAAGCCTCAATTCTGTACGCACCCGCAACAACGGCGCAGCATCAGTCACCCGTACAACCAATTCTTCGATTTCACCGAGAAACGTTCGTGATTCAATATGTCCATGCAGCACAGCTTCGTTGGATTCAGCATCGGACAGAATCGAGAAGTCGCGCGGACGCAGATAAACAAACGCTTCGGCATTTGGTTCAAGCTGTTCAGCCAGAGCAAGCTCTCCAAAGGGAGTTGCCAGTTTACCGTCTTCAGCTTTGCCCGATATCATATTGAAGTCGCAGAAAAAATCTGCGGCATAACGGTTCGTTGGCCGGTCATGGAGTTCGCGTGCCGGACCGCTTTGAACGACCTTGCCAGAGCGCATCAACACCACACTATCCCCAGTCGACAAGGCTTCTTCTGCTTCGTGCGTTACAATAATTGCTGTCGTTCCAAGTTCCCTTAACAAAGCCACTGTCTCACGACGAACCCGGGCACGCAGACCTCTGTCGAGATTCGAAAATGGCTCGTCCATCAGCAGAAGATGTGGGTTCGGAGCAAGGGCACGGATAAGAGCAACACGCTGCTGCTCACCGCCTGACAGCATATGCGGATAGCGATCCGCCATATGGGAGAGCGACACCAGTTCGAGAAGCTCGGTTGCTCGTGCGTTCGCTTCGTCGCGGGGTATTCTTCGCAAGCCGAACAGGATATTTTCTTTGACCGTCAGATGCGGAAACAAGGCGTAGTCCTGAAAGACCACACCAACGTTCCGTTTTTCCGGCTCAATAAAGATAGATGGTCCGACAAGTGTCTTGCCCCCCATCGTGAGTGTTCCACTATCTGGAGCATCAATGCCGGCGATGATGCGCAACAGGGAAGTCTTGCCACAGCCCGAATGACCAACCAGACAAATGATCTCACCCGCATGAACATCAAGAGACACGTCATCAAGCGCACGCACTGCGCCAAACTGGCGACTGACACCGGACAGCGTCAGCGCCGGACCGGAATGACCGGAGACCTGTCGTTCATCATGCGGGTTGCGTGCGTCCATAAGCAAGATCGCGTGTCCAGATTGCAGTTCAGGCGGATATAGAGACACATTCTCCAGAAAGCTACCAAAACAGGATAGAATATCTCAGGAATATCGTAATTGAGTATTTTTAGAATGGGTTATCTGGTTGATCGTGAACAAAAAGCGGGCCATGCTCACCATGCTTCCACATACCCAAATCACCCAATCGCATTGCAGGAGAATACCGAAATGGGGCCGGTCACGGATAAGGTGGCGACAGCTGAAAGCTTGCCGCAGGAAACCAAAATTGCCATCATTGGCGGCGGCATTATTGGTGTTTCTACAGCCCTCTTCCTGGCCGAACGCGGTATTCCCGTCGCTCTTCTTGAAAAGGGAGAGATTGCTGGCGAACAGTCCAGCCGTAACTGGGGCTGGTGCCGCCGCACAGGCCGTGACAGCCGCGAAATGCCGCTCATCGTCGAGAGCATGCGGCTATGGGGTGGTATGAACGAACGTACAGGTCGTGAAACGGGCTTTCGCGTTACCGGGATTGCCTATACGGCTGAAAAAGAAGAGCAAATGGCTCTTTATGCCGAATGGATAAAAATCGCCAGCGAACACGGCATCGAAACACAACTTCTCAATACTGAGCAAGCTGCAGCACTTGCACCGGGCGTCAATCGACATCTCGCAGGCGGCATGATTACGCCACTCGACGGTCGCGCGGAGCCGCAAAAGGCCGTTCCGGCATTTGCAGCAAAAGCACAAGAGAATGGTGCTGTCATCCTGCAAAATTGTGCGGTGCGCGGTATCGAGACGACCAATGGTCGGGTGACGGCTGTCCTCACCGAAAAAGGCCGCCTGCGCTGTGAAGCGGTGGTCATCGCGGGCGGGGCTTGGTCCAGACTTATCATTTCCGCTTTTGATGCCCATCTGCCGCAATTGAAAGTTCGTTCATCCGTATTCCGTACAGCGCCTATTGATGCCGGTGTGGAGCCTGCGATTGCATTTTCAGATTTTGCACTGCGCAAAAGGCTGGACGGAGGTTATACGGTCGCAAGCCTTGGAGGCTCCATCGCCGATATCGTGCCTGACAGCTTTCGGTTCTTCCGCGATTTTATACCATCGCTTTCGACCGAGTGGCGGTCGTTGCGATTCCGGTTTGGCGAACGTTTCTTCGAGGAAGCATTCCAGTGGAAACTTCGTCCCGCCGATCAGGTCTCCATCTTCGAGAAAATCCGCACGCTCGACCCCGCCCCACGCAAGGCAGCAAATGCTCAGGTCCTTGCGAAACTGAAGCAGGCAATTCCTTCTTTCGCGTCGGCCACAATAGCGCAGGAATGGGCAGGCCTCATTGACACAATGCCGGACGTCATTCCGGTCATTTCACCCCTTCCAGGCGTGGAAGGGGCGATCGTAGCGACAGGCTTTTCAGGGCATGGCTTCGGTATCGGCCCAGGCGCAGGTAAGCTTGTGGCCGATATGGTCACGGGAGAAACGCCGGTTGTCGATCCTTCAGCGTTTCATATATCGCGCTTTTCAGATGGCTCCAAAATCCGCATCGAGAACTGGGGATAGATCTTCGCTCCAGACTATTCGATCACACCGCAGGCAAACCGTGCTCCGCCGCCGCCAAGTGGCTTGGGCTCGTCGGAATAATTGTCGCCACCAACATGAACCATCAAAGCTCTGCCTTTGATTTCATCCAGTGACTTGAGACGCGGTGCCATAACGCTTTGCGTTATGTTGCCCTCGGCATCTGTTTTGAGCAAAGGCAAATCACCAAGATGTCCTTCGCCTTCCGGCCCCATGTGATGCTTGGAATGTGAGGGGTCGTAGTGCCCACCGGCGGCTTGCGCCGGAACAGTTTTTCCATCTTGTTCGCCGGGTGCGCAGCTTCCTTTCTCATGGACATGAAAACCGTGCTCACCCGCGGGAAGGCCACGCAAATCGGGTTTGAATTGTAATCCGTCCGCAGTCTGCGAGATCGTGACGGTGCCGATTTCCTTCCCCTGCCCCGTCGGCAGAGCTTCGTAGAGTTTGACACTCACATCCGCCGCAGCGGCTGGAACTGTCAGAAGCATCATTGCTGAAGCAATCAATAACGGCTGCATCATTTCCTCCTGATCGCGATAATTCGTGATGAGAGGACAACGCACACCGTCAGAAATTGTTCGAAAATAAATCTTCCGTGTGAGGACTGCGTGACAAACGCCTGACACGCGGTCCAGCCGGATTATACCGTTACGAACTGAGCCATCATGCCCACATCTTCATGTTCCAGCACATGGCAATGGAACATGAACGGGTGGCTCTTTGCTCCCTCACGGTCAAAATGGACAAGTATTTCGGCCTTGCCATCGATCAAAGCAGTATCCTTCCATCCCGACTGGTGCGCTGGCGGAGCCTTGCCATTCAGGGAAAGAATGCGGAATGAGGCTCCATGGATATGGAACGGGTGTGGCATCTCCTTGGTTGTGAGATCCCAAATCTCCCAGGATCCAAGTTTAGCCTCGACATCAATACGATCCATGTCGAACGGTTTACCCGCGATTGCCATTTCCACACCCGAAGTCAGAGCTTCAAGCGCAGGCCCCGCATCGGCAGAAGTTCTGGCACCGTGCATATCATGATCCATGGCGCTGGACATCGAGCTCATATCCATATTGCCCATATTATGCCCGGCATGAGGATCAGCTGACGGCTTTGCCATCATCAGTTTCATATTTTCCGCCATGCGCTCATCGAAGAAAAATGAACGGCGTTTTACAGATAGTTTTTCATCGGCTGCATCAGGACCATCAAGACGATCTGGAACTGCCGTGATTTTCCCTCGCAAGGTGCTGTCCACGACAAACCGCATCAAGTGCAGATCGTCACCGCCGCTGTCATCCCCATAGGTCAACAAATCAGCGGCTTCACCTTTGGAGAAATCAACCAGAACCTCGTAGCGCTCGCCGGGGCTGATGGTCAGCCTTTCGACCGCTTCTGGCTTTCCAATGAAGCCGCCATCAGATGCTATGACAAGCAAAGGCCGATTGTCGCTCAGACGAATATGAAAATTTCGCGCATTGGCACCGTTCAGGATACGCAGGCGGACAATGGAGGCGGGAACACGTGCTTCCGGTGAAACGACACCATTCACGATAAGCTTGTCACCTCGGAAACCATGCATCAAGTCCATGATATCCGGTTGATAGACCTTATCACCTTCGATCACCCGGCGATCCTGAAGCACCAGCGGAATATCGTCCACTCCGTAATCTTCTGGTAGTCCGCGCTCAGCATCCTTGCCGTCAGTAACCACCATCAAACCGGCAATACCCATATGCGCCTGGCGGGCGGTGTTGCCATGCAAATGTGGATGAAACCAGTTGAACGAGGCCGGCTGGTTAACCGTAACTTTCGGCTTCCATTCTGCGCCCGCCGCAATCAGATTGTGTGGCCCGCCGTCGAGTGCGGACGGAACGAAAAGCCCATGCCAATGAAGTGTAGTCTCTTCATCCATGCCATTTTCAACGGAAAGAGTGACCGTTTCGCCGTTCTTCAGACGAACGAGGGGGCCGAGATAGGCACCATTGATGCCAGCGGATGCCGCTTCGCTTCCTTCTTCAAAGCTGTGCCGGCCTGTCTGCACTTTCAGTTCAACAACGCCCGATGCGTCCGGTTCGATCAACGGCGGTAAAGGCAAAGGCCGTCCAGCCGTGGCGGTCGCTGAGGAAGCAGCGCCGTGGCCCATGTGCGCGTCCTGGGCAATGCTGTCAAAAGGGCGAATAGCGGTTAGAAAAGCGGCCCCTGCCCCAAGAGACAGCAGGCGACGACGTGTAATTCCAGTCATGGTTATTCTCCAGACAATAATCTCATGGCCGCCAAAGGTTTGGCGGCGATTTTCAGATCAAGCCGGAAGCAGTATGGGAGGCCGCAAATCTCTATTCGGCATTTTGCCGCTAAGTGCCGCGACAAGCGGCGGCAAACCAAAATCCAGAACAGGAGTAAAGGCACGCAAATTCGTGCCAAGCTGAACGACGCAGCCACAAATCATCATGACACAAGCATTGGGTGCTTTAGCGCCGTGATCCATTGGGGCAGATTTATCCATGCTCGACGGCATCGACGAATTGTCCACGTGATGCGGCAGGCTCACACTGCAATCAGAAACTGTCTGCACAGATGGCATGTCATGCGCCATTGCGTAACAGAGTTGCACTGAGAGAAGAAACACGAACGAAAGCATTGTCACGAGCACGCGGGAGGGCGAACACAAGACCGCATGGCCTCGTGCTGTATTCCTGAAACCGATATCGTACTGTGCTCGATACATCTTTGCTTCCAAACGGACGACATTGGAAATCTAGTCGTCCGTTACGGCAATTAAAAGACCTGAAGGAGCACTGACGGGAATTTTACCCACTTTCGCTTTTCTTTCCAAAATCGCCTATTCGAAATCATAAAGTTGCTCAAAAGCCGTTTTTTGCTTGCGATTCCATACCCTGCGGTTTTAAAGAAGCCGTATCTCGGGCTCCTCCCCCAAATTTAGACGGCCCGTAAATATTGGATCTGAAACAATGACTGTCGCTGTAGCGGTTGCCCCGCAGAAAAATTCCGCGCGCCGAGTTCTGGCCGCGAGCATGATCGGCACCACGATCGAATTCTTTGACTTCTATATTTATGCCACCGCTGCGGTGATCGTATTCCCGCATCTGTTCTTCCCTGCGAGCGACGGCAATTCCGCGCTTCTCCAGTCTCTGGCAACCTTTGCGATTGCCTTCTTCGCCCGCCCTATCGGTGGTGCTCTGTTTGGTCACTTTGGCGATAAGGTTGGACGCAAAGCGACGCTCGTTGCAGCGCTCATGACCATGGGCATTTCCACCGTCGCCATCGGCTTCCTGCCAACCTATGATTCGATTGGCGTCTGGGCAGCCCTTTTGCTCGCTCTCTGCCGTCTGGGCCAGGGACTTGGTCTTGGCGGTGAATGGGGTGGTGCAGTGCTGCTCGCAACAGAAAACGCACCCGAAGGCAAGCGCACCTGGTACGGCATGTTCCCGCAGCTTGGCGCGCCAGTTGGCTTCATTCTGGCGACGGGCATCTTCCTAGTTCTGGCAGAAGCTCTAACTGAAGAACAGTTTTTCGCTTTCGGCTGGCGCATTCCTTTCATCGCCAGTGCACTTTTGGTCGGTGTAGGCCTGTTCATCCGACTGAAAATCGCTGAAACGCCAGAATTCCAGAAAGCAATCGACAAGGCTGAACGCGTCGAAGTACCGGTCGCAGCTCTGTTCAAAAAGCACAAGATGAGCCTGTTGCTCGGCACGATCGGTGCGGTTGCAACCTTCGTCCTGTTCTATCTGATGACAGTCTTCTCATTGGGTTGGGGCACGCGCGCCCTTGGTTACAGCCGCGAAGAATTTCTTATTCTTCAGATGATTGGCGTAATCTTCTTCGGCCTCATGATCCCGGTAGCGGCCCTGCTGTCAGACCGCTTCGGCATGCGTCCGGTCATGATCATCGTCACCGTTCTGATCGGCCTCTACGGCTTCATCATGGCGCCTTTGTTCATGGCTGGTACGGCCGGCGTACTCGCATTCCTCGTCATCGGCTTCGGCCTGATGGGTCTGACCTACGGTCCGATTGGCGCTGCTCTGGCCGAACCATTCCCAACCTCGGTTCGTTACACCGGTGCTTCGCTGACTTTTAATCTGGCAGGCATTCTGGGTGCTTCAGTAGCGCCTTACATCGCAACCTGGCTCGCAACACATTATAGCTTCGACTATGTCGGCTATTACATGTCTGCCGCAGCTGTGATCTCGCTGATCGGTTTTGCCTTTATCTCGTTCAAGCGCGGCGAATAACGAACTTCCGAAACGAAAAAGCCCACGTGGAGCGATCCACGTGGGCTTTTCTTTTTAGGGAGCTTGCAGCTTTTATTCTGTGTCAGCAGCTTCCAGCGCAATAGCCACTGACTGGATAATCGACGCAAAACGCACGGCTGTCTGGATCGTTTCCGACGTCACATTGGCTTTGCGCAAAACATCCTCATGCGCATCGATGCACATGCCGCAGCCATTGATAGCAGATACGGCCAGCGACCAGAGTTCGAAGTCAATCTTATCGACACCCGGATTACCGATCACATTCATGCGCAGCTTCGCTGGCATGGTGCGGTAGTCCTTGTTGGTCGCAAGATGCACGAAGCGGTAATAGACATTGTTCATGCCCATGATCGACGCAGCAGATTTTGCCGCCTGAATGACGGAGGCATCGACCTTGGCAGCGGCTTCGGCAACAAGCGCCTTGCGCACGTCGGCATTACGAGAAGCAATGCCGCAGGCGACGAACAGACCGTATTTCTGTTGCGGTGTCAGAGTTTCGTCGCTTGCCATCGACGAAAGATTGAGACGAACGTCCTTGGCGAAATCCGGGATCTTTGACTTCAGATCATCAATGGACATGGAACCCTCTTTATCTGTCATTTGGATACTAGAGCATGTCTCCCGAAAGTGGGAACCGGTTTTGGGGTAAAGACATGCCGAAAACAAAGAGATAGAGCGGTTCCAACGATTCCGTTTTAACCGGAACCGCTCTAGATAAAAGAAAGGCGGGCCTTGACCCGCCTTTCTGCAAACCAATCAGGGCCTATCAGGCAGCCTTGAGCGTCTCGCCACCGACTTCACGGTTGCATGGGCAGAGCTCATCGGTCTGCAGCGCATCGAGAACGCGCAGCGTATCCTTGGGAGCGCGACCAACGTTGAGGTTGGTTGCGTAAACGTGCTGGATCGTGTTGTCCGGATCGATAACGAAGGTGTAGCGGTACGCAACACCATCTGGCGAACGAACACCGAGGCCATCGACCAGCGAACCATTGGTGTCGGCAAACGACCAGATCGGCAGCTTGTCGAGATCCTTGTGATCGCGACGCCATGCGAGCTTCACGAACTCATTGTCGGTCGAACCGCCCAGGACGACTGCGTCACGGTCTTCGAAATCCGATGCAAGACGCGCAAATTCGGCGATTTCGGTCGGGCAAACAAAGGTGAAATCCTTCGGGTAGAAGAAGATAACCTTCCACTTGTCCGCAAAGCTTGCTTCGGTGATTTCTTCAAATGCCGAAACGCCGTTTTCTTCGTGATGGTTGAAACCGGGCTTTACGCCGGTGACCTTGAAGGAGGGAAGCTTATCGCCGATACCGAGCATTTTATACCTGCCTGTAAATTCAATTGTTATGCGGAAATTTCTGAACTTACAGAATTTTCCGACTACGAGTCATATATAGGGATTCTTGTTAAATCGGTCAAAGCGATTATAACGATCAAATCCATCGATTTTAACGATGGAGCAAAGTCGAAAGAATCAATGCTCAATATCAGCGTCCGCCAGCTCCATTACTTTATGGCCCTTGTCAAAGCGGGGTCCTTTTCGCGTGCAGCTGAGGTCGTGGGTGTTACCCAATCGACATTGAGTGCTGCTATTCAGGCGCTTGAAACAGAACTTGGCGTAACGTTGATCGATCGCTCGGGCAGACGAATGCAGCTTTTGCCCGCTGGTGAGGATTTTCTGGCACGCGCTCGTACGATTATAGCCCTCATTGAAGAATTGCCTGAACACGCGCGACAAGCTGAACGACCGCTGACGACCAGACTACGAATGGGCGTCATTCCGTCGATAGCGCCTTTTCTGCTACCTAAAGTCCTGCCTGCGACCGCTAAAGCCTTTCCCGAATTGCAATTGACCATTCGTGAAGGTCTCACTCGGTCGTTGCTCGACAGCTTGCGTTCAGGTTCGCTCGATGTAGCACTGGTCGCCCATCCCTACGACCTTGATGAATTTGAGATAGCAGAGCTTGGTCGGGACATCTTCTATCTGGCAGTACGGCGCGATCATGCGCTGGCCAATCGCGAACAGGTCGATGCAGACGACTTGCAGGACCAGCCGTTTCTTCTACTGGAAACCGGGCATTGCCTTCGGGAACACGTCATGGCTGCCATAGGGTCCACACCGGCCCAAGCAAGCGGTGACGTTCATGCCACATCTATCATGACATTGGTGCAACTTGTCGACTTCGGGATGGGTGTTACGCTGCTGCCTGAAGTGGCGGTCAAAGCCGGAGCCACGCGCGGAACGGAGCTGAGCATCGTTCCTTATGAAGGCAAGCACAATTATCGGTCACTGGTTCTCGTCTGGCGCTCCAACGCCGCCCGCCGCAACGAGTTTCAGCTCTTCGCTGACCATCTTCGCGGCAAGTGCATGAAGCCGGCCTAGAGAATTCCCCAGGCGCGAAACCGTCCGCGCCCGGTGACTTCTCTGAGATTGAGTTCCGAGATCAGCTTCAAAGCCCCTTGCTGCGTAACCTGCAATTCCTTCTCCACCATCTGGCTGGAAATAACGGGACTGCGCAAAACCATATCCATCAGTTGCGGCAATCGCGAATTGGACCTGCGCCCCTTGAGCTTACGCTGCATCTGTTCGCGCGCCAGCAGCAGCCGGTCATGCTCCTTCATGGTCGTATCGGCTGCATCTTCGATACTTTCAAAAAACGCCCTGAGACGGACAAGACGGTTAGGTGAGCGCCGTTCATCCGGTCGTTTCGCGCGGAGACCAAGACTGATTGCTGGCAAATGACCGATTGCAAGGCCACTCTGACGCAAGAAGGCGGCTGTCAGCAACCGACCAATCCATGACGATCGCTGCACGACTTCCAGAGAAAACCACGCGTCGTGGATCAATGCGGCGCGCATAAGGGGCGGCAGATGCCTTGTCGCTGCAAGACAGTCCCGCCATTCCTGCAAACGCGCATCCTCATCCCAGTCGTCGTCGTAGAGTAACGTATCGCGCACGACGGCTTCCGGCTTCGACCTGTCTGAGACAGTTCCCTTCAAAAGAGCATCAGTTCGCGCAAGCAAGTTGTCGATGTCATCAAGCATCGGATCAACATCATCGTCGTCCATTGCCCCGGATGGCTCAATTCCAGAGGGCACGGTATCGACCGTGCGGCCAAGCAATTGCTGAACACCAGCAGGGTCAAGAGCCCAATCTGCAGGTCTTCCAGCAATCTGCCGACGCATGCGCAAAACCGCATGTGCGATGGTCAGGGCGTGACTAGGCATCCGGCTGTCCATCAAGGCATCATGCAAGACCAAGTCTTCCATATGTACCAGTTCGCCTTCAAGCCACATCGAAGCGACGGCATCGTGCATATGCATTCGCTCGAGCATCCCTTCGCGAATGGGCGAGCGCAAAAGTCGTTCATCGAGCCGCACCAGAGCCGCCGTAGCTTTGCTCACGGGTACGAAAAATTCTCCGAACGGCAAATCATCGATCTTGTAGGCCATGCCCCGCATATCGCAGCCGATTGCGAACAAAGGCAAACAAAATTACCGCCTTATCCGAGAACTTCCGCAACTTTGACAGTCCGGCCTTCCCTTACCGAACGAAGTGCTGCCTCAGCCAGAGCCAAAGCTTGCAATCCATCTTCTGCTGAAGGATGCGGCGCTTTGCCGGTGTCCAGCGTATCGATAAACGAGGCGATTTCCGCTGCATAAGCAGTCGTGTAGCGGGTCATGAAAAAATCGTGCAATGGCGGACGGTTATAACCGTCTTTAGAAGCGATTTCTATCGAGATCGGACGCTGGTTTTCCGCCGAAACAGCACCGAGCGATCCATGGACTTCAATGCGCTGATCATAGCCATAGGAAGCGCGGCGCGAATTGGAAATGACGCACTGGCGACCGGAAGCAGTCGTCAAAATGACGCTTGCACTATCATAATCGCCAAGTTCTCCAATTTTCGGATCGACCAGCACCGAAGCCGAGGCCGATACGTTCTCGATTTCCTCACCGAGGAGAAAACGCGCCATGTCGAAATCATGGATCGTCATGTCGCGGAAAATACCGCCGGATACTTTGATATATTCTGCCGGCGGTGCACCCGGATCACGGCTGGTGATCGTCACCATTTCAACATTGCCGATGCGCCCATCTTTGATGGCTTTGTGCACCGCTGCAAAATGCGGATCGAAACGGCGATTGAAACCCAGCATCACTTTCGCGCCAGTTTCTCGAATGACATTGAGGCAGGCTCTAACGCGCGCTATGTCAAGATCAATCGGCTTCTCACAAAAAACAGCCTTGCCGACGCGAGAAAACCGTTCAATAAGATCGGCGTGGGTATTGGTCGGCGTGCATATCAGCACTGCGTCCACATCGTCTGATTGCTCAATAGCGTCGATACTGCGGACTTCCGCACCGGCAGAATCAGCAATTGCTCGCGCCGCCGCCTCATTTGCGTCTGCGACCGCGACCAATCGGGCCTGCTTGTCCGCAGCGATTGCGCCTGCGTGAACCTTGCCGATACGGCCCGCGCCGAGCAGTGCCAGACGTGTCACCATTGCCTCATCCTCCCAGGAAACGGCCATCTTCGGGTAAACGAAGATATACTATAGAATATTTATTCTATTTTGCTAGAATGTGACATAAAGATTGTCAAGAGACCATATGAAAGGCCACTGATGGATTCCCCCGCCCCGTCATCAATCAACGTTCCGACGAATATCAAGGAATTCGAGGCGAAGCTGCTAGAGGTTTCCGACCGTTTGCCGAAGAGGCTGAAACAGTGCGCCGATTTCGTTGCCGCCAACCAGGACCGTATCGCTGTGTCGACCGTCGCCGAGATGGCTGAAGGTGCGGGTGTGCAGAGCTCAGCCTTCATGCGTTTCTGCCAGATCATGGGTTTCTCCGGCTTTTCGGAGATGCAGAAGCTGTTCCGGGATTCCTATGCAGGCGGCTGGCCTGACTATTCAACCAGATTGCAACATTTGCGAGAAACGGCGACCGGCAGCGCCCCTGCCCTTCTTGCCGAGTTTGCCGAAGCAGGGCGCACGTCTCTTGAAGGGCTGCTCAAAACCATTGATCCAGATGCACTCGAAAAGGCCGTTCAGCTTTTGGCCAGCGCGCAGACAATCCACATTGTCGGCATCCGCCGTGCTTTTCCCGTCGCGAGCTACCTGGCTTACGCGCTGGAGAAGATGCAAGTGCCTGCCATGCTGCACAGCGCTGTCGGCAAACTGGAGAACCTGCATGCTATTCGCGAAGGTGATGTGCTTCTGGCGATTACCTTCTCCCCCTATTCACCGGAAACGGTCGCAATGGCCGAAACTGTCGCTGCGCGTGGTATCGACGTCGTCGGCATCACTGACACGTTTGTCAGCCCGATGAGTAAATCCGCCAAACAGACATTGCTCGTTTCAGAGGTGGATTTCGGCGCCTTCCGTTCACTCTCCGCAACGCTTTGTCTTGCTATAGCGCTCGCTGTAGCCGTAGGCACCGCACGTCAAAGCGACTGATCCTTCCCGTGCATATTCCATTTTTTAGTTGAAATGGAATAATAAATCCATTTTAATCAAAAATGGAATAACTGCTATGTGTGCATGAATTCTGCACAGCCTTGCAGCAATAAGAAAATAGCGAGGGAGGATTGTAGTGAAGCGGCTCGACTTGATAACGATTGGCCGATCTTCGGTTGACCTGTATGGTGCACAGGTTGGCGGCCTTCTGGAAGACATGGCCTCCTTCAACAAATATGTAGGTGGCTCTCCTACCAATATCGCAACCGGGACTGCACGGCTGGGCCTTAAATCCGCACTTATCACCCGTGTTGGTGACGAGCACATGGGCCGTTTTCTGTTACGTGAGCTGGAACGCGAAGGCGTGGACACACGCGGTATCGTCACCGATCCCGAACGCCTGACCGCGCTCGTTATTCTCGGCATTCGCGATCAGCAGCATTTTCCACTGATATTCTATCGCGAGAATTGTGCCGACATGGCATTGTGCGAGGACGACATCGATCCGGTCTTCATCGCCGAAGCTGGCTGTATTCTGGTTACGGGCACACATCTATCACATCCGAAGACAGAAGCGGCTGTTCTGAAAGCACTCCGTCTTGCTCGCGACAATGGCAGCCGGACGGCCCTCGACATAGACTATCGCCCCAATCTCTGGGGGCTTTCCGGTCATGGCGACGGTGAAAACCGTTTTATCGAATCCGCAGATGTTACGACCAAACTGCAATCGACCCTGCATCTGTTCGACCTGATCGTCGGCACGGAAGAAGAGTTTCATATTGCTGGCGGCTCGACAGACACGCTTCAAGCGCTGAAAGCCGTGCGCGCAGTAACGGACGCTGCACTGGTTTGCAAACGCGGCCCCATGGGAGCCGTGGTTTTCGAAGGCCCAATCCCTAACAGCCTCGACGAGGGACAGAGCGGCGAAGGGTTCCCGATTGACGTTTTCAACGTGCTTGGTGCGGGCGACGGGTTCATGTCCGGGCTTTTGCGCGGTTGGTTGAAGGGCGAAGACTGGCCTACCAGCCTCAAATTAGCCAATGCCTGTGGGGCCTTTGCAGTCTCGCGACATGGATGCACGCCAGCTTATCCGAGCTGGGAAGAGCTTCAGTATTTTTTCCGTACCGGCATTCGCAACAAGGCTTTGCGCAAGGATGCCGCGCTGGAGCAGATACATTGGTCCACCAATCGCAACGGCCACTGGCCAAATATGCGCGTTTTTGCCTTTGATCATCGTATTCAACTGGAAGAAATGGCCGCCGAGGCGAGCGTTTCAACGGAAAAGATTGGCGAGTTCAAACAGCTTTGCCTGAATGCGGCCTTGCAGGTGGCAAACGGGGATGAGGGTTACGGCATATTGTGTGATGGTCGACTGGGCCGCGATGCTCTTTACCGGGCCGCCGGTTCGGGCTTGTGGATCGGACGTCCGACCGAATGGCCCGGCTCGCGTCCACTCAAGCTGGAACCGGAACTCGGACCAGACTGCGGTGGACTGGTCGAGTGGCCTGTCGAGAATGTCGTGAAGTTGCTATGCTTCTATCATCCGGATGACACAGCTGAATTCAAGGCAGAACAGGAAGAAACTGTTTCACGTCTTTTCGCAGCCGCACGGCGCAACCGATTGGAATTCCTGCTGGAAGTCATCCCATCCAAAGCAGGTCCCGTCGATGACGACACAACTGCGCGTGTGATCGAGCGGTTTTATGAAATCGGCGTCTATCCCGACTGGTGGAAGCTAGAACCCATGAAGACCAGAGCGGCCTGGGCCAATGCCTGTGACGCGATCACGCGCAATGATGCACACACACGCGGTATTGTTGTTCTGGGTCTGGATGCACCAGCGGAAGAACTCAAAGCCAGTCTTGCAATTGCTGCCGAATTCGACCTCGTCAAAGGCTTTGCAGTGGGACGTACGATTTTTGGTGACGCGGCACGCAAATGGCTGAACGGTTCGATCAGCGACGAAGAAGCAATCGCCGACATGGTGATGCGCTATCGTGGCCTTTGCAACGTCTGGGACAGCGTGCGTACATATTGAATTCGTTCTGCCGGGAGGAAACTGGAGGAGCTATGAAAACCGTTCGATTAACCGCCGCACAGGCATTGGTGCGCTACCTCGCCAATCAGATGACGCCGGATGGTGAGACCTTTATCGCAGGTGTTTGGGCTATTTTCGGCCACGGAAACGTGGCCGGACTTGGCGAGGCCCTCCATGGCATTCGCGAAGAACTGCCTACATGGCGCGGCCATAATGAACAGACCATGGCCCATGCAGCCATTGCCTATACCAAGCAGCTTGGCCGCAAGCGTGCCTGTGCTGTCACCTCCTCCATCGGCCCCGGCGCAACAAATATGGTCACTGCAGCAGCCCTTGCCCATGTGAACCGCCTACCAGTTCTCCTCATTCCCGGCGACGTCTTTGCCAATCGTGGACCTGATCCCGTGCTGCAACAGATCGAAGACTTCAATGACGGCACTATGACCGTGAATGACTGTTTTCGTCCGGTCAGCCGCTATTTCGACAGGATCACCCGACCTGAACAGCTTCTCACTGCCCTGCCCCGCGCCTTCCGCACCATGACCGATCCTGCTGATTGTGGGCCGGTTACGCTTGCTTTCTGTCAGGATGTGCAAACGGAAGCATATCACTGGCCGGAAGAGTTCTTTGAACCGAAAGTCTGGCACTGGCGCCGTCCACCGCCGGATGAGAATGAACTGAATGCTGCAGCGGCAGCAATCAAGGCAGCGCTGAAACCCGTTATCGTTGCAGGCGGCGGAGTGCACTACTCCGGCGCTCACGAAGCGTTGCGCGATTTTGCCGAAGCACATGGCATTCCAGTCATCGAGACGCAGGCTGGCAAATCGGCGTTACCGTGGGATCACCCGCTCAATTTTGGTCCGGTTGGCGTGACTGGGGCAGACAGCGCCAATGCTATCGCGGCGGAAGCCGATCTTGTGATTGGCGTCGGCACACGCTTTCAGGACTTCACGACCGGATCATGGGCGCTGTTCAAACATCCAGGGCGCAAGCTTGTCTCGCTAAACGTCCAACCCTATGACAGCTCCAAGCACGGTTCGCTTCCATTGGTTGCCGATGCAAAGATTGGTCTTGAAGCGCTCTCGCAAGCGGTTGGCAGCTATAAGCGCCAACCTGCAGACACAGCGTTGAAAGAAAAATGGTTTGCGGCGGCAGATGGGTTTACCGCTGCCCCCAGTGACGGCAACGCTTTGCCAACCGATATGCAGGTGATCGGCGCGGTACAGCGTCAGGCACGAGAGAACACGGTCGTCATGTGCGCGGCAGGCACCATGCCGGGCGAACTGCACCAACTCTGGAAAGCCGGTCGCCCCATGTCCTACCATATGGAGTATGGCTTCTCCTGTATGGGTTATGAGATAGCTGGCGGCCTTGGTATCAAGATGGCCGAACCGGATCGAGACGTCATCGTGATGGTCGGTGACGGCTCTTACATGATGGCCAATTCCGAACTCGCCACTGCCGTCATGATGGGGCAGAAGATTACGGTCGTTATTACCGACAATCGTGGTTTCGGTTGCATCAACCGGCTGCAGATGGCGACTGGTGGCGCTGAGTTCAACAACCTGCTCGACCATTCGAGCCACGTGAACCCGTCGCACATCGATTTCGCCGCCCATGCCGGAGCTATGGGTGCCGATACGAAGAAAGCAGGGTCGATCCGCGAGCTGGAAGAGGCTTTGGCGGAAACCCGCAACAGCCCGCGCACCACTGTCGTCATTATCGATACCGATCCTTACCCGACCCCTGAAACTGGCGGTTGGTGGTGGGATGTCGCGGTGCCGGAAGTCTCGGAGCGCGAACAGGTACGTGCTGCGCGTAAAGATTATGAAGCCAAGCTCAAAGAAAGAAACTGACCGATGATCCTCTATGGCACCAATCCTATTGCCTGGTCGAACGACGATGATCGCAACCTCGGTGCGCATATCACCCTGGATCAATGTCTCGATGAAACAGCCGAGATCGGCTTCGATGGAATCGAGAAAGGTCACAAATTTCCGCAGGAGCCGGCTGCACTCAAAGCCGTGCTTGAACCTCGCAAGCTTCGCTATGTATCGGGCTGGCATTCGCTCAATCTACTGGTCAATTCGGTCGAAGAAGAAAAGAAGGCAATGCAGCCTGCGCTCGACCTCCTGAAAGCAATGGGCTCGAAGGTCATCATTGTTTGCGAAACGTCGAATGCCATTCACGGCGACAACGACAAGCCGCTGTCTGAGCGTCCAGTGCTGGAAGAAGCGCGCTGGGAAGAATTCGGCACGGGCGTCGAAGCACTGGCACAACATGCCGCCGCCCAAGGTATCGCGCTTGTCTACCATCATCACATGGGAACGGTGGTGCAGAGTGAGGATGAGATAGACCTTCTGATGCAGCATACAGGACCGCACACGAAACTTCTTCTCGATACCGGTCACTGCCTGTTTGGTGGTGGCGACCCGGAGCGGGTTGCGAAAAAGCATATGGACCGCGTCGGGCATATCCACGCCAAGAACGTTCGCCCGGCCATAGCCACTGAAGTACGCAACCAGAGCCTGTCGTTTCTGGAGGGGGTCCGTCGCGGCGTCTTCACTGTTCCGGGCGATGTAGATGGCGGCGTCGACTTCGTACCTGTACTGAAAGTTGCTGCTGATAAAACCTATCAAGGCTGGCTGGTGATCGAGGCAGAACAGGACCCCGATATTCGTAATCCGTATCAGTATCAGTCACTTGGGCTAAAATCGCTAAAATCATTCGCACGCGAAGCAGGACTCGACAAAGGAGACTGAGACATGGCCAATTTGTTACGCAAGCCCAACGGCAAGCATGGCAAGGTCCACGACATCACTCCGAAAAGCGCCAAATGGGGTTATGTCGGGTTCGGGCTCTATCGTCTCAAATCCGGCGAGAGTGTCTCCGAAAAGACCGGATCGACGGAGGTGATCCTTGTTCTTGTGGAAGGCAAGGCAAAGATTTCCGCTTCTGGCGAGGATTTCGGCGAGATGGGCCAGCGCATAAACGTGTTCGAGAAACTGCCGCCACACTGCCTCTATGTGCCTGCTGAAAGCGACTGGCATGCAACCGCCACGACAGATTGTGTTCTGGCTGTTTGCACCGCACCGGGCAAGCCAGGTCGCAAGGCACAGAAGCTTGGGCCGGAAAGCCTGACACTTGAACAACGCGGAAAAGGTGCCAATACCCGCTTTATCCATAATATCGCAATGGAAAGCCGCGATGTTGCCGATAGCCTTCTTGTTACCGAGGTATTCACACCGCAGGGAAACTGGTCGTCCTATCCACCCCACAGACACGACGAAGACAATTTCCCGCATATGACCTATCTGGAAGAGACCTATTATCACCGTCTCAACCCGGCGCAGGGCTTCGGCTTCCAGCGTGTTTTCACCGAAGACGGAAGCCTTGATGAAACCATGGCGGTCTCTGACGGAGACGTCGTGCTTGTACCAAAAGGCCACCATCCATGTGGCGCGCCCTATGGCTACGAGATGTATTATCTCAATGTGATGGCCGGTCCCTTGCGCAAATGGCGCTTCAAGAACCATCCCGACCATGACTGGATTTTCAAACGCGACAATCCGTAAACAGAAAAGCCCCGGATCCGGGGCTTTTCAATAAGCTGTCGTTCGTCGCTATCGGCCGGCTGGCAGCGCATTGTTCGCCCGCGATGCATCGATGCTCAGGGGGCCAGGTCCGGCAATAAACAGATAAAGAAAAATGAAGCAGAACAGGATTGCAGCAACACCGCCATTCTGGCCTGGGAAAAAGCTTTGGGATGCATGAGCGATGAAATAGGCGCATGCCATCAGGCCCGAGAGAATGAAGGCAGAAAACCGGCTGAAAAGACCGATTAGCAGCGTGAAGCCCAAAACAAGCTCAAGGACACCCGCGGTCCACGACAATGAGAACATTGCTGGCGAACGGCCTGAAGGAAAGCCAAGTATCTTCTCCGTACCATAACTGAAGAGTACAAGAGCTGCCACGATACGTAAAATACTGAGCATGATCGGTTGATATGCAGCTGTCCATCCGTTTGCCGACATAGGCTTCCTTCCTTCAAATGAAACACTATGCCAGCATATTATTGCGGCCTGCATTAGTTAAATAAAACACATTCACGAGTACGTTATCAGGGCCTCTCAGCTAAACCGAAACAAACAGTTTAGGAAATTAGGCGTTCTTTGTTTCTGTCCTCTCCTTGCTTATCTCGGGCTTAAACGCGCGATTTTTCTCAGATCTTCCACCGCTCCGGGTGCAGCCACGAAGACCTTGTTGCCTTTGGTGAGCTGTTCTCCGTCTACCGGAAAAGGATGCACATAACCTCCCGCCTCACGCACGAGACAGAAGCCTGCCATGCAATCCCAGGCATGCATATAAGGCTCATAATATCCGACCAGCCTGCCAGCCGCGACATAAGCGATCATCAGTGCGCCTGAACCATTACGGAGAAAGGTTCCGCCCGCCTCAAGCAGGTCTTCTACGATTTTTGCAACAACCTGTGGTGTTACGTAGTTGTTGGCGCCGATACCCGTCACCGAATTACGGATCGTGCGGCTCGGATCGAGAACCAGCTTCTTTCCATCAAGTGTTGCACCCAAGCCTTTTGCCGAAGCATAGAGTTCGTCGAAGCACGGCGCCTGGATTACGCCGATGACGGGCTCGCCGTCTTTCAGAACGGCAATGGAAACACACCAGTTCGGCATACCGTTGACGAAAGGACTGGTGCCATCAATAGGATCCACAACCCATGTGTAACCCGAAGTGCCTTCATTCAACCCGTATTCCTCTCCCAGAAAACCATCCTGAGAAAACGCTTCCGACACACGGGCACGGATAAGCTGTTCAACGTCCCTGTCGGCAATCGACACCACATCCTGCGGATCGCGCTTGGTTTCGATAACCAGTGTTTCACGCTGCTTGAAATAGTCGAGGGCCTTGGCGCCCGCCTCGCGCGCGATCTTTTCGGCAAGCGCCAGCCGCGCTTCTAGTTCCTGTCGGGGATGGGAAGTCATGATGATTTTCCGATGAGAGATAAAGAAAGGCGCGACGTTTTTGCGCCTATTGATTGATAATGGCAAGTCCGCGCGTTTTGAACTCGATCGATACATCGGTTTGCGGCGGCAGAGCCTCCTCGACCGCCGGATCGACAATGAAAAGCTTGCCGTGCTCGGTCTCGATTTCATACTCGATATGATCGCCAAGATAGGCCGAATGGGCAACCCTTCCGGGGAATCCGCCGCCAGCCTTTGGCTGCAAGGTCACCGCGTTGGGCCGGATAGCAAGTTGCGCCGGACCTGGTCGAGCGTTGCGCGCGGTAACCCGGTGGGTCAGGCTGCCCACACGAATGACAGCTTCGCCCCCATCTGCCGTCATCACCTCACACGGCACAACATTCGCCTCTCCCATGAAATCCGCGATAAAGGCTGAGGCCGGTGTTTCATAGAGATCACGAGGGCTTCCCTTCTGTGCGATATTGCCCTCCTTCATGACGATGATCGTATCGGAGACAGCGAGCGCCTCGTCCTGGTCGTGCGTGACATAGACGGCGGTAAACCCGAGCCGCTGCTGAAGCTCGCGAATTTCGGTGCGCACACGGCGGCGCAGGCGAGCGTCGAGGTTCGAAAGCGGCTCGTCCAGAAGCAGAACCTGCGGTTCAAGCACAAGCGCGCGCGCTACGGCCACGCGCTGTTGCTGGCCACCCGACAGTTCTGCCGGAAGGCGATGCCCCATTCCTGCAAGACCGACGAGCTTCAGCCCCTCTTCCGCACGTTCGCGCGCTTCCGCTTTTTTCAAACCTGAAGATTCCAAGCCGTAGGCCACGTTGTCGAGCGAGTTCATATGCGGAAAGAGTGCATAGGACTGGAAGACCATGGACACATCCCGCTCATTGGCTGGCAGATTGGTCACATCCTTGCCACCGATCAGAATGCGACCCGAAGTCGGATGTTCAAGCCCAGCCAGCAGCCGCAATGTCGTCGTCTTGCCGCAACCGGATGGTCCAAGGAGCGTCACCAGAGTTCCCGGCTCGACGGTCAGGGACAGATCGGGCAAGGCGGTAAAATTACCGAATTTCTTGGTGACATTTTCAAATGTAACGGAGCCGGGACGGATCGCAGTCATGCGGTTTTCTCCTGACGAACGGTTTTGACGGGGGGGACAGCCGCAACGCGGTTCTCGCGCCTGAGTTTGCGTTCACCCACGAGGAGCTGGAAGCCTGTAATGACCACGATCATCACGACAATCAGCATCGATGAATAAGCGATAGCCACGCCGAATTCACCGTTTTCGACCAGCCCGACAATGTAGGATGTCGCCATGTTGTATTGCGCCGAAACGAGGAAAATAACCGCGCTGATGGACGTGATGGCACGCACGAAGGAATAGACCAATGCAGCTGTGATTGCGGGACGCAGCAGTGGCAGAATGACTTTGCGGATCGTGCGGAAGCTGTTTGCCCGCAACGTCAGCGAGGCTTCGTCGAGGCTCTTGTCGAGTTGGCTCATTGCTGCGATGCCGCCACGCACACCCACTGGCATGTTGCGGAAGACGAAACATGCAATCAGGATCAGCGCCGTGCCAGTCATTTCAAGCGGTGGCAGATTGAAAGCCATGATGTAGCTGACGCCGATGACGGTGCCGGGAATTGCGAAGCTCAGCATCAAGGCGAATTCGAAGACGTTCCGTCCAACAAAGCGCTGGCGAACGATCAGATAGGCCGTCAGCAACCCGACAGCAGCAGTCAGCGGAGCCGAGATTAGCGAGATTTCCATCGTCGTCCAGAATGAATTCCATGCCACACCGGTCCACGCAATGCCACTCTCTGTCCAATTGAGGGAAAACGCCCGCGCGTAGTGCTCGACTGTCAATGTATTGTCGAGCCCCCACTGACGCACGAAGCCGCCAATAAGGATCATCGCGTAAACAACGACAGTGAAAATCATCCAAGGAATGACAAGGGCATAAACGCCGATCTTTAGGCCGCGTGGCAGCCCGGCATGCATACCGGAATCGCCTTTGCCGGTCACAGTTGCGAAGTTCTTGCCTGAGAGCCAGACGCGCTGGATAAGAAACGCAGTCAATGTAAAGCAGAGCAGCACGATTGCGAGAACTGCCGCGCGCGATGGATCGTTCTGCGCACCAACCACGGCAAAGAAGATTTCAGTCGAAAGCACGCCATTGCTGCCTCCGAGCACCATAGGATTGCCGAAATCCGCCATGCTTTCGATGAAAGCAATGAGAAACGCATTGGCAAGCCCCGGTGCCATCAGCGGCAGAGAAACCCTGCGAAACGTACGCCAGCGATCAGCGCGCAGAGTTTGAGATGCTTCTTCCATCGACGGTGACACACCCTCGACAACACCGATAAGTACGAGGAAGGAAATCGGGGTGAAAGACAGGACCTGCGCGATCCATATGCCGGTGAGGCCATAAAGCCACCGTCCCGGCTCCACCCCGAATATATTGGAAATCTGTTCCGTCACCACGCCTGCGCGGCCAAAAAGCAGCGTCAATGCAAGACCGACAACGAAGGGCGGCGTGATGATCGGTAATATGGTGAGAAGCCGTAAGCCTTTCTTGAAAGGGAAGCCTGTGCGGGTCGCAACCAGTGCAAAGGCAAGCCCCAGCACTGTAGAACCAGTCGCAGTCATCAGAGCCAGCCATAACGTGCGCCATGCAACGCCACATCGCCCTTCGCCGATAACGCAGGCCAGACTCCAGATTGAGGAATCCTGAATATTGCCGATAAACCCCTCAGGTTTGAAAGAACCGTCGAAATCCTGCACCGACCCTGCAAACATGCTGATAACAGGATAGAAGACGAATACAGCCACCAATGCAACCAGCAGTGTAATGGAAGAGACGACAAAAGCGTCCCCCTTCATGACGCCGCGTTCTGCGAGACCAAACGAGAAAATCAGCAGAAAGCAGAGACCTGTCAGGATTGCTCCAGCGCCGAAGGCTGGCTGGCCTTCAGAAAGTGCGCCGAACAGGTTTTCACTGATGGTCCAGTTCCAGCCGGAAAAGCCGATGGCCAAGCCTTGCAGCGTCAGGACAAGTACACCAAGAAGGCTCGCCCATATCAGAACACCGCTCCGACGTTCAACAGGCAATAGCAAGCGGGCACCGGCACAAAGCAGCATGAATACAGCAACAGCGCCAATCCAAGGCCGCCCGAAGAAGGCTATCTGCCAAAGGCCGGGCGCCGTTGCACCATCACCGAACATTCCAGCGAGCCAGCCGAAGCTCAGAAAGCCGTCTTCTATGCGATACCACGGCAACAAGACAAATGCCGCGAGTGCAAGTGCCAGAACGATATCCAGTCTGCGATTATGCTGTTTCATGGATGTCCGCGTCCCTCCAGATCGGGGATTTCCAAGGAATGGCTAGAGCATTTCCAGCAAAAGTGCGAAGCGGTTTTGCGCAGGATAATGCGTAGAAACAAAGAGATGGAGCATTTCCAATGATTCAATTTAAACTGGAAATGCTCCAGGTGCGCCGGCTCCTGCATATTTCAGGAAAACCGCTGCCTTGTTCCCTCATCCGGGACAGGTGCGTCGCACAACAAGAGCGGCGCACCCGGATTTCAAGCCAATGAAAGATCAGTTGGCGTGTGCACCGATTTCCTTATCCCAGCGCTCGAGCAATTCCTTGCGCTTGGCGGGTTCGCCATAGGTCTTGAAGTCATAATCAATGAGCTTGATGTCCTCGAAGCGCGGGGATTCCTTTGGAACCTCGGCTGATTTGTTCGAAGGCAACTGGAAGGATTTCGCATCTTTCATGTGCGACTGCACTTCGGCGGTCAGCGCCCAGTCGTACCACTTCTTCGCATTTTCGAGATTCTTGGCACCCTTGATGATCGACATGGAACCGATTTCGTAGCCTGTGCCTTCACACGGTGCGACTGACTTGATCGGGAAACCTTCTGCCGTCATCGATACTGCATCATGCATGAAGACGATGCCGATGCCAGTTTCACCACGCGCAGCCGACTTGACGGGAGCCGAGCCCGACTTGGTGTACTGCGATACATTTTCGTTGAGCTTCTTCAGATAATCATAGGCTTTGTCTTCACCCATGATCTGAACAAGCGTTGCCAGTGCCGTGTAGGCGGTACCGGAAGAATTCGGATTGGCCATCTGGATTTCGCCCTTATAGGACGCATCAAGCAGATCGGCCCAGCATTTCGGCTCTTTCAGGTTCTTCTTGGCAAGAATATCGGTGTTGTAACCCCAACCGAGCGCACCGGCATAAACGCCAACCGTGCGGAAGCCGGAGCTTTCGGCCTGTTTCTTGGCCCAATCATTCAGCTGGTCGAGCATCGGGGATTTATATTCGAGCGTCAGCCCTTCGGCCGCAGCCTGAAGATGCGGATCGCCGGTACCGGCCCACCAGATATCTGTCTTCGGATTGCGCGCTTCGGCCCGCACCTTGGCATAGGTTTCACCGGAGGAAAGCCGTACCATGTTGACCTTGATGCCAGTATCCTTCTCGAACATGTTCTTCATCTGCTCACAGATGACCACGTCCGCGGAACAGATAAGATTGAGATTGCCTGCGGCCTGCGCAGAAAAAGCGAATGAAGATACACCTGCGGCCAGCGCCGCAACCAGAAATGCTGAACGCATTGTTTTCCTCCCTTTATACGGCGCCTCCACGCCGACGCTTTTGCAAGCGTGTGCACAGTGTTTGCCTTTTATGAAAGCCTGTCAATGCCTTTGTAAATTTTATTCTGAAATTATAAAAAATAATCAAATCATTCTGTTTTCAACTATCATTTGCACAGCCATGCAAACTTATATCGATAAAAGAAAAAGGCGGCCTAAGCCGCCTTTTAGTTGTTGCCTGTCCCCAAGGAGATCAGCCAATTGCCATCAAGCTGGCATTGCCACCAGCTGCCGTGGTGTTGATCGAAGTCGAAACTTCTTCCAGCAACCAGTTGAGACAATAGGCATCCGGGTTGTCTGCCAGTTCTTCCGTGGAGGCGGCTTGTGTCAGAACCAACGGTCCGGGAAGCGTTGCAAGCTTCTTGTTGATCTCGACAATGCGTTCAGCGTTCCCTTCGACCAACGCTCCAGCGAACGGTGCGTCCGATTCCCAGTTATTCGTCCAGATCGTGCGCGCTGCGACTGAAGCTGGAACATCTTTCAGGACATTCCGCAAATCTGAAGCCTCGTCGACATACACAGTATTGCCCGTAGCGAGGGCAGCCGTCATCTGGCGATAAAGGCCTGCTTCCGTTTGCGGAACCAGCAGGATATTTCCACGCGGATGCAGCGCATAAAGATTGCGCTCGCCAACAGGACCCGGCAATTCAAGGTCAAGACCGAGAGCCGAAGCGCTACCGGTGTCGCGCGCAGCCTGAGCCAGATCGTTCATGCCGCGTTGGCCAAGCCATTTCGCAAAATCCTTGAGCGCCGGATCAGTGTGAACCGAGCTATGACGCGGCGGGATTGGAGCTGTTTCCACGAGACGTCCGAGATAGAGCGGACCACCTGCCTTTGGACCAGTGCCGGACATGCCGCGTCCGCCGAATGGCTGCACGCCGACAATCGCGCCAATAACATTGCGGTTGATATAGACGTTTCCGACACGGATACGATCCGCAACATTGGCGATGGTCTCATCAAGGCGCGTATGCAGGCCGAAAGTAAGCCCGTAGCCGGTCGCATTGATATCATCGATCAGGCGCTCCATATCATCGCGCTTGTAGCGCACGACATGCAGAACCGGGCCAAAGACTTCCCGCTTCAGATCGCGAAGCGAATTGATCTCGACAATGGTCGGTGCAACGAAAGTTCCATTCTGGGTTTCAGGACCAAGCGGAAGCTGCTCAACCTTGCGACCGAGATCGCGCATACCCTGAACGTGCTTTTCGATGATGTTCTTGGCTTCATCAGTGATAACCGGCCCAATGTCCACCTTCAGCTTGTCGGTGCGGCCGATGGAAAGTTCCCTGAGCGCGCCCTTCAGCATCGTCAGGATACGATCTGCGACATCTTCCTGCAGGCAGAGAACGCGGAGCGCCGAACAACGCTGACCCGCACTGTCGAATGCCGATGCAATCACGTCGAACACGACCTGCTCGGCCAGAGCGGACGAATCCACGATCATTGCATTCTGACCACCGGTCTCGGCAATCAGCGGGATTGGCTTGCCGTTCGGCAACAGGCGCGAGGCAAGCTGAGCCTGAATGAGGCGCGCCACTTCGGTCGAACCGGTGAACATCACGCCGCAAGTCTCTTCCGCAGCAACCAGCGCGGCCCCAA
>Ga0209369_1000383_pt1 | contig 69623 bp, 65 predicted proteins | sample EBPBio142010_DNA_FD_185865 | JGI IMG/M metagenome (GOLD analysis project Ga0209369, IMG submission 185865) | Wastewater treatment Type I Accumulibacter community from EBPR Bioreactor in Madison, WI, USA - Reactor 1_10/4/2010_ DNA (SPAdes)... | ecosystem: Engineered > Bioreactor > EBPR >...
GCCCTTTTGCCGCGCGTCGCACCGCCACAGCTTCTTGCGGATACCGTCGACTTCATAAGTGCGATACTTTCCGCCCGAGTATTTGGGCCAGTCAATTGCCATGCCCAGCCTGACCATTTCCGCTGAGAGGTCGCGCCCGTCCGGCAGGTAGCAGGTCGCCATATTGCGCTCATGCGATATCGCGCCATGGAACTCGGCGCGGATGTGCTGCCCCTTGCACATGCGGATCAAAGCCGATCTGGCGGATTTGCCATAGGGGTGATCCATTTCGGGCGCGTCGATCCCGGCCAGGCGAATGCGGGTGCCACCAATGTCGATCGTGTCGCCATCGATGACCCAGCACTTGCCGGACAGGCTGGTGCCGCTTGCGGCGGCGACCGCGATGGTGACAGTGCCTTGCGTCTCGACCACTGCGGTCTTCGTCACCGCCGTCGTCTGCCGAAAGACAGGGGAAGGGGGCCGATAAGAGCGTTTCCGCCTTGGGCGCGCTACAAGCGCCCGGAACAACATACGCAGCAATCCCAAACCAGAATCCTTTAAGTGTTTGAAGTCACGAATCATAATGATCCGACGCGACAGGGGTGATCTGAGCGCGGGAAACTGGCATTCTTTGGGCAGATGGGCTAAGGGGCCGTCTGATCTGCCAGAGAGGGCTAAATGGACCAGGCTACCCGCGCGGGGTTCGTCGCGCTGATCGGAGAGCCGAATGCCGGCAAATCCACTTTGCTGAACCGCATGGTGGGCGCGAAGGTCAGCATTGTCACCCATAAGGTGCAGACCACGCGCACCCGCATCCGTGGCGTCTGCATGGCGGGCGCGGCGCAGATCGTCTTTGTCGACACGCCCGGCCTGTTTCGTCCGCGGCGGCGGCTGGACCGCGCCATGGTCAAGGCGGCCTGGGGCGGCGCGGCCGATGCCGATGTCGTCGTCCTGCTGATCGAGGCGCATCGCGGCCTGACCGAAGGCGCGCAGGCGATCATCGACCGGCTGGCGGATGAATTGCCCAAGGACCGGCCGGTGGCGCTGGCGATCAACAAGATCGACAAGGTCAAGGCCGAGACCCTGCTGGGCCTGGCCGAGAAGATGAACGGCGCCTTCCCCTTCGCCAAGACCTTCATGATCAGCGCCGAGCGCGGCTATGGCGTCGATGACCTGCGCGAATGGCTGGCCGAACAATTGCCGGAAGGGCCGTGGTTCTATCCCGAAGACCAGCTGGCCGACCTGCCGATGCGGATGATCGCGGCCGAGATGACGCGCGAGAAGCTGACCCTCCGCCTGCATGAGGAACTGCCCTATCAGCTGACCGTCGAGACCGAGAAATGGGAGGATCAGCCCGACGGATCGGCCCGGATCGACCAGGTGGTCTATGTGGCGCGCGACGGCCATAAGGGCATTGTCCTTGGCAATAAGGGCGAGACGATCAAGGCCATCGGCACGGCGGCGCGGGCCGAGATCGCCGAATTCCTCGGCCGCAAGGTGCATCTGTTCCTGACGGTCAAGGTGCGGCCGAACTGGCAGGAGGAATCCGAGCGCTACTCCGAGATGGGCCTCGACTTCCGCGACGGCGATGCCTGACGGGGCCGGATTTTCCGCGGCAATTCAGCGCGCCGGTCGGGCGCGATGAGCGCGCGGCTGACCTCGGACCTCTGGGTTTCCGCCTATCTGGCCCGGCTGCGGCTGGCGGCTGTTCCGGCCTATGTCACCGCGCGGGGCGATGCCACGGCGGGGGCGGTGGTGGTCAAGCTGGCGACGCTGGACGGGCAGGCAAGGGCCTATGAGCGCCAGGTCGATTTCGCCACCGACGGTCGGCGCTGGGGCGTGCTTGCCGAAGGGGCCGAGGCCGAGGTCGATGCCGTCCTGACCCGGGCCAGATCGCGCGATCCCGACCTTTGGGTGATCGAGATCGAGGACCGGCTGGGCCGCACGCTTCTGGACGAAGACGGGCTTTCCGGCGACTGATCGGCGAAGGACCGCAAAGCGGCGGTGCCTGCCATGGGAAAGTTACAGGGGCCACCTATATCTGGGCCTTGGCTCCCTTAGCCCGCCGGTTCCCGCGTGTCGCCAGACCCTTCCGATCCCGTCCCGTCGGCCCGGCAGCGCCGGATGCGCGCCCGTGCCCGGCTGGACCGGCAATTCGCCAGCCTGCGACGTTCGCTGCCCTGGCTGGATGGCTGGATCGCCCATCTGCAATCCGACCGCGCCGCCCGCATCCGCCTGCCCATCGCGCTGCTGCTCACCCTGGGCGGGATGCTGTGGTTCCTGCCCATTCTGGGCATATGGATGCTGCCCGCGGGCCTGTTCCTTCTGGCCATCGACGTGCCCGCCCTGCAGGCGCCGGTCTCGACCTGGTCGATCCGTACCCGGCGCTGGTGGGCGCTGCGGCGGCGCAGGCGGCAGGGCTAGGCGGCAGGCGCACGCCGCCGTCGGGCCGGGCTTGCGGTGCGGCGCGGGCGCGCGGATAGTCGCTTGATGGACTGGCAGGACGAAGGCGTGATCCTTTCCATGCGCCCGCATGGCGAAAGCGCCGCGATCATCGAGATCTTCAGCCGCGCGCAGGGCCGCCAGCCCGGCGTGGTGCGCGGCGGCGCCGCGCGCCGGATGGCGGCGCATCTTCAACCTGGCACCCAGGTCATGGCGCATTGGCAGGCGCGGCTGTCCGACCATATGGGCGCTTTCACCGTAGAGCCGTTGCGCAGCCGGGCGCATCTGATGGCCGACCGGCTGGCCCTGGCCGCGCTGTCCTCGGTCTGCGCGCTGTGCTGCGTCACCCTGCCCGAACGCGCGCCGCACCCGGACCTGTGGCAACGGACGGTCGGCCTTCTGGACGGTCTTGGCGCGGCAGGCTGGCCCACGGCCTATCTGCGCTGGGAACTGGCGCTGCTGGAAGAGCTGGGCTATGGCCTTGATCTTTCCGCCTGCGCGGTCACCGGGGCGACCGCCGATCTTGCCTATGTCAGCCCCCGCACCGGCCGCGCCGTCAGCCGCGCAGGCGCGGGCGACTGGGCCGAAAAGCTGTTTCCCCTGCCCGAGGGGATTGCCGGGACCGCCCCGCTTTCGGCCGCCGCGCTGGTGCAGGGCCTGGCGATCACCAGCCATTTCCTGACCCGCGAACTGGCCGAGGATCATCGCGGCCGCCCGCTGCCCGAGGCGCGGGGCAGATTGGTGGACCTTTTGGCCCGCAGCGCCGGAGCGGCGTGAAACGACCCCGACATGTCGGCTTCCCGACAGACGGCCAGGCGTGTCCTCGCGTCCATGGGGCATGGCCGTCCGTTACATACCGCTCGCGCTCAAGCACACCGCCACCCCGCAGGTTGAACATCTGGCGCTGCTTGCCGGGCTCGAGGCCGCCGTGCGCGGCTCGCTGGTCTCGGTCATGCCGCTTTACGTCTATGACGTGCTGGGCAGCGCGCAGGCGACATCGCTGGCCTATCTGGCGGCGGGGATCGTGTCGCTGGTCGCGGGGCTGATGGTGCCCTGGATCACCACTTTCGTGCCGCGGCGCTGGGCCTATACCGGCGGGGGGCTTCTCTATCTGATCGGCATGGCGCTGGCGATCCATGGCAGCGATCTTTCGGTCCATCTGGCGCTGATCTGCAACGCGATCGCCACCGCCTCGCTGTTCGTGTGCTTCAACGCCTATGTGCTGGATTATGTGACGCGCGAGAATCTGGGGCGTGGTCAGTCGGTCCAGATGCTCTATGCCGCGCTGCCCTGGTCGCTGGGGCCCATGGCGGGGATGGGGCTGTATTTCCTGTGGAAGCCCGCCCCCTTTGTGGTCGCGGGGTGCTTTGCCATCACGCTTCTGACCGTGTTCTGGGTGCTGCGCCTCGGCAATGGCAAGCAGATCGCCCGCGCGCGCAGCCCGGCGGTGAACCCGCTGGGCTATCTTGCGCGCTTCTTCCAGCAGCCCCGGCTGATCGCGGGCTGGTTCTTCGCGGTGATGCGAAGCTGCGGCTGGTGGGTCTATGTCGTCTATCTGCCGATCTTCTGCGTCGAGGCTGGCATCGGCGACATGGTGGGCAGCATCGCGCTGTCGATGTCCAACGCCTTCCTCTTCATCGCGCCGCAGATCAACCGCTTTGCCCGCGGCCTGTCGGTGCGCCGCTCGGTGCGGCTGGCCTTTGCAAGTGGCGGCACGCTGATGCTGGCGGCGGCGCTTCTGTCGGTGCTGCCCTGGGTCACGGTCGCGCTGATCTTTGGCTCCTCCTTCTTCCTGGTCATGCTGGATGTGGTGGGCGGGCTGCCCTTCCTGATGTCGGTCAAGCCGTCCGAGCGCACCGAGATGTCGGCGGTCTATTCCAGCTTCCGCGATGTTTCGGGCATCGTGACCCCCGGCGCGGCCTGGCTGGTGCTGTTCGTGCTGCCGCTGCCCGGCATCTTTGCCGCCAGTGCGGCGGGGCTGTTCGCAAGCTGGCTGATCGCCAGCCGTTTGCACCCGCGCCTTGGTGTGACGCGTCCCTCGCGCGGCGGGGCGTGAGGCGTCTGAATTCTTGGCGAAATTCGCGCCTCAGGCCCAGACCTTGCCATTCTTCACCAGCCAGTCGGCACTGGATTTCAACGCCTCGGCCACCGGGATGAAGACCATCCCCATCTCCTGCTGCGCCCGCAGGTTCGAGACATGCTCCAACCGGCCCAGCTTTGGCAGGATCGCCTTGACCGAAGGGTCGACCAGCGCGATCAGCCGCATCAACGCATTCGGCGCCTCGCGCACCGGGATGCGCCGCGTCGGCCAGGCGGCCTTGAACAGCTTGCCCATATCGGCCAGCGTCATCGACCCCGCCACCGCCAGATAACGCCGCCCGGCGGTTTCGGGCCGCTCCAGCGCGCGCAGATGCATCTCGGCCACGTCGCGCACATCCACGACCGGAAAGCCAAAGGCGGGCAGCATCGGGTCCCTGCCCTTGAGAATGCGCAGGATCAGGCCCAGCGAACTGCCATAATGCCCGTCCAGCGGCGGACCGGCCACGAAACCCGGATTGATCACGGTCAGCGCGAGTCCGGTTTCCTTGGCGATTTCCCAGGCGGCTTTCTCGGCCAGGGTCTTTGACCGCGCATAGGCCGTGGTGCCGGGGAGGCTGGTGTCGCACCAGTCATCCTCATCCTGCATCGTCGTCTTGCCCTCGTTCAGCACCGCCACGGTCGAGGAGGTCAGGACGACACGGGTGACCCCCGCCGCCGCCGCCGCGCCCAGAACGCGCCTTGTGCCCTCGATCGCGGGGCGCAGCAGGCTGTCGGGGTCTTTCGGCTGGGCCAGCGGAAAGGGCGAGGCGCTGTGGATCAGCGCGGTCACGCCCGCCATCGCCTCGGCCCAGTCGGCGTCGCGCTCAAGATCGGCCACGACGAAACTCAGCCGGTCCAGCGCGGCCGGGTCTTCCAGATGCGGGCGCAGCGCGGCGCGGACCTCATCGGCCCGGTCCATGTCGCGCAGGGTGCCGCGCAGCCTGTGGCCGCGCCGCAGCGCCGCCAGCGCGATATGCTTGGCGATGAAGCCGGAAATCCCGGTCAGCAGGATCGTCTCGGTCATGGGCGGGCCCCGCGATCAGATTGCGACCCGGCCATTGTCCGCCACGCGCGGCGTGGGTTCAACCAAAACCGCGCCGCCGGATCTCCGCCGAAAATGAGTGCCTCAGTCCAGCAGGCGCCGGGCGATGACCTGGGCCTGGATTTCCGCCGCCCCCTCGAAGATGTTCAGGATGCGGGCGTCGCAAAGGATGCGGCTGATGCGGTATTCCAGCGCGAAACCGTTGCCGCCATGGATCTGCAAGGCATTGTCCGCCGCGGCCCAGGCGACGCGGGCGCCCAGCAGTTTCGCCATCCCGGCCTCAAGATCGCAGCGCTTGTCATGGTCCTTCTGCCAGGCGCTGAAATAGGTCAGCTGCCGGGCGATCATCACTTCGACCGCCATCATGGCCAGCTTGCCCGCGATGCGCGGGAAGGCGATCAGCGGGCGGCCGAACTGCTTGCGCTCCAGCGCGTATTGCATCCCCGTCTCCAGCGCCGATTGCGCCACGCCGATCGCGCGCGCGCCGGTTTGGATGCGGGCGGATTCGAAGGTCTGCATCAACTGCTTGAAGCCCTGGCCGGGCTGGCCGCCCAGCAGGTTTTCCGCCTTCACCTTGAAACGGTCGAAGGCCAGTTCGTATTCCTTCATGCCGCGATAGCCCAGAACCTCGATCTCGCCGCCGGTCATGCCCGGTGTCGGGAAGGGGGCCTCGTCCGTGCCGGGAATCTTTTCGGCCAGGAACATCGACAGGCCGCGCCAGTCGGTCGTATCCGGGTCGGTCCGCGCCAGCAGCGTCATCACATGGGTGCGCGCAGCATGGGTGATCCAGGTTTTGTTGCCGGTCACTTCCCAGCCGTCTTCGGTGCGTGTGGCGCGGGTGCGCAGCGATCCAAGATCCGAGCCGGTGTTCGGTTCGGTGAAGACGGCGGTGGGCAGGATCTCTCCCGAGGCCAGCTTGGGCAACCACTGCGCCTTCTGCTCCGGCGTGCCGCCGGTCAGGATCAGTTCCGCCGCGATTTCCGAACGTGTGCCCAGAGACCCGACGCCGATGTAGCCGCGCGACAATTCCTCGGAGACGACGACCATCGAGGCTTTTGACAGGCCGAAGCCGCCGAATTCCTCAGGGATGGTCAGGCCGAAAACGCCCATCTCGGCCAGTTCCGAGATGACCTCCATCGGGATCAGCTCGTCCTTCAGGTGCCAGTCATGCGCGACCGGGATCACCTTTTCATCCGCGTAGCGGCGGAACTGCTCGCGGATCATCTCAAGTTCTTCATCCAGGCCCGTGGCGCCAAAAGTCGCACGGCCATGGTTGTCCTGCATCAGCGCAACCAGCCTGTCGCGGGCCGCGGGCGTGTTGCCGCCCGCCATCAGCGCCCGGGCCTCGTTGCCCGGGGTCCAGGTCAGGCCAAGATCGGCCAGCCGGGCGATCTCGCCCTGGCTCATCGGGATGCCGCCCGCGATCTGGTTCAGATATTCACCGAAGCCGATCTGAAGGATCAGCGCCTCCATCTCGCCAAAGCTGCCCGTCTCTTCCAGCCGCAGGGCCCAGGCGCGCAACTGGCGCAGGGCTTCGACATAGGTGGCAAGCCAGGACAGCGCATGGGCCGCGAACTGGTTTTCCTCCAGCGCCGCAGCCGAGATCTTGCCGCCCCGTGTCACCTGCCCGCGCAACCCCTCGCGCGCGTCGACGAACAGCGCCTCGATTTCGGGCAGGGTCGCGGCGGCAAGGCCGGTCAGACCGGGCAGCAGCGGCGCGGCGGGGGGAAGGGGCTGGCCATCATGGGGCATATCGGCGCTCCGGTCTTGGGCGGGGACAACAGTCGCAGCCTGGCCCGACTCGCCATTCTGCACCTGCGAGGCCTACCGCCTTCGCGACCGCAGCGCAATATCATTTCGTTCGCGATGCGCCTTGCGACGTAATATGTCGCAGGGAAATCCGCCCCTGTTACGAGGTGGCGTCGCAGGCGCCCGCCATGCCCGGCAAGGCCGAAGGCAGAACGACCTCGAACTCGGCGCGATAGAGAAGCTGGTCGCGATCCCAACCCTCGAACACCCAGCGGCCGGGGATCAGCTCGTCCTGGGTGTCGAAGCGGAAGAAGGCCAGAGTCGGCCCGAAATCCGAAACATCCGACGCCCAGGTTTCCGGCGCGCTGCGCCCGGGGCGATAGACACGCACTTCGCCCACGGCGGTTTCAAAGCCGGGGGCGCCCGTGGCGCGCAGGCCAAAGCCCATGCCGATCACCGCAGGCACGATCTGGCGATCCGGCCATTGGAAGGTGACCTCGTCCATCGGCACATGGATCCAGCCGTTCGCCGTGTCGGGGGCAGGGGCGCGGTCCATCTGCTGCCAGGCGCAGAAGACCCCAACCTCAAGCCGGGCGATCTGCGGCACGGCTGCGGGAAGGACCGGCTCGGCCCCCGCGCCGGCAAGGGCCGGCGACAGCGTGAAAAGAGACAAAAGCCCGGCAACAAGGGGGGCACGAAGGGCGGGGCGAAACTGGGCAAAAACATGGCGCATATTGGGATAAAAACATGGCAGGGGCCGCTTTTCAACGGCAGAAACCCGTAACCTTGCCCCGCCGCGGAAACAGACCATCGCCGAAGCGCGCGCGATCCGCCCCATTTCTGCCGCAATTCACGGTTGTGGGCCCGGGTTCAGGAGGTCAGCCCGCAAAGCTGGGCCAGGCCGGGTCGGGCCTCGGCGGGCAGTACGTCGAATTCGACCCGATACAGCAGCGTGTCCTCCGACCAGCCCTCGAATCGCCAGCGCCCGGTTTCCAGCTCGGACGGCGTCTCGAAGGTGAAGCCCTGCGTCCCGGTCTCGCCCGCCGCGATGGTGCCGTAATAGACCTCCGGCACGCTGCGCCCCGGTCGCAGCGCCTGGAACCGGACCAGGCCCAGGTCGCGGTCGCTGCTATAGACAAGGCCGAAGGCCAGGCCCAGCGCAGCCGGAACCTCTTGCCCGTTGCGGGAAATCTGCGGCGTGTCCGCCAGCAGGTTGACCGTGCCGCTTTCGGTCTCGGGCGCATCCATCTGGCCCGAGACGCGGGGCGGGCAATAGACGCCATAGGACAGGACGGTGATGCCGGGACCGGCCGTCACCGGCGCGGGTTCGGCCCGGACCGCACCGGTCGGGCCGGTCGCCAGCAGCGCCAGCAGGGCAAGCCGGGCAAACGGGGGGCGCAGGGCGGCGGCGAGGGGCATGGCAGATCCGGTTTGCGGTTGCGGCAGGCAAGCATGGCCGGGGCGCGCGGTCAATCGCGGCGGGTTTTGCGCTTTCGCCCGCCGCCGGGGCCTGCCACAAGGGCGGCTGAGGCAAAGGGGGCGGGCATGGATACGGTCTTCGTGACGCTGACGCTGTGGCAGGTCGGGCTGGCGCTGGCCGTCGTGGTCTTCGCGGGCTTCGTCAAGGGCGCGGTCGGCTTTGCCATGCCGCTGATCATGGTCTCTGCCTTTTCGGCCTTCCTGCCCGCCGATGTGGCGCTGGCCGGGCTGATCCTGCCGACGCTGGTCACCAATATCAGCCAGGCCTTCCGGCAGGGCTGGCAACCGGCGGTGCAGACCGCGCGCGACTATCACCGCTTCCTGATCGGAACGGTGGTCTTCATCCTGATCTCGGCCCAGCTTTTCTGGCTGATCCCGCGCATGGGCTATCTTCTGCTTCTGGGCGTGCCGGTCACGCTTTTCGCCGGGGCGCAGCTTCTGGGCCTGCCGCTGGCGCTGCGGCTGGAACATCGGGCGCGTGCCGAATGGGTGCTGGGGGTGATCGGCGGGCTTTATGGCGGGATTTCGGGCATCTGGGGGCCGCCGCTCCTGGTCTATCTTCTGTCGATCAACGCGCCGAAGATCCAGGCCGTGCGCGCGCAGGGTGTGGTCTTCCTGATCGGCGCCATCGCGCTTCTGGCGGCGCATCTGGGCACCGGGCTGATGCAGGGCGAAAGGCTGTGGTTCTCGGCCATCCTGGTGCCCGCCGCGATGCTGGGCATGACGCTGGGCTACCGGGTGCAGGACCGGCTGGACCAGGTGCGCTTCCGCCGCTGGACGCAGGGCCTGCTGGTGGTCAGCGGCTTGAACCTGATCCGCCAGGCCTTCATGGGCTAAGGCCGCCCTGCCGCGACAGTTGCAAAGCCGCCGGACAAGGCGTAAATCCTTTGGCCATGGACGGGTTCATCTATTTCAACATCACCGATCACGCGCGCCTTCCCGCGCGCTTCTTCGGCATGACCCGGACGATCCTCGCCCGTCTTTCCTGACGGCGTGCCGCCTGCGCGGGCGGCCCCACCCCTGTCGCGCGCCCTTTCCCCCACAGCAAGCCCAAGGACGTGAGCCATGACCGCTCCCCGCACGCTTTACGACAAGATCTGGGACGACCATGTCGTCGACACGTCGGAAGACGGCACCTGCATTCTCTATATCGACCGCCATCTGGTGCATGAAGTCACCAGCCCGCAGGCCTTTGAAGGGCTGCGCATGGCGGGCCGCAAGGTGCGCGCGCCGGAAAAGACCATCGCCGTGCCCGACCATAACGTGCCGACGACGCTCGACCGCGCCAATGCCGCGACCATGACCGAGGACAGCCGCATCCAGGTCGAGGCGCTGGACAAGAACGCCAAGGATTTCGGGATCAACTACTATCCGGTCTCCGACGTGCGCCAGGGCATCGTCCATATCGTCGGGCCGGAACAGGGCTGGACGCTGCCGGGCATGACCGTGGTCTGCGGCGACAGCCACACCGCCACCCATGGTGCCTTCGGCGCGCTGGCGCATGGCATCGGCACGTCGGAAGTGGAACATGTTCTGGCGACGCAAACGCTGATCCAGAAGAAGTCGAAGAACATGAAGGTGGAGATCACGGGCAGCCTGCGCCCCGGCGTCACCGCCAAGGACATCACCCTGTCCGTCATCGGCGCCACCGGCACCGCGGGCGGCACCGGCTATGTCATCGAGTATTGCGGCCAGGCGATCCGCGAGCTTTCCATGGAAGGCCGGATGACCGTGTGCAACATGGCGATCGAAGGCGGCGCCCGCGCCGGTCTGATCGCCCCGGATGAAAAGACCTTCGCCTATGTCATGGGCCGCCCGCACGCGCCGAAAGGCGCGAAATGGGAATCGGCGCTGGCCTATTGGAAGACGCTCTTCACCGATGAAGGCGCGCATTTCGACAAGGTCGTGACGCTGAAGGGCGAGGATATCGCCCCCGTCGTCACCTGGGGCACCAGCCCCGAGGACGTGCTGCCGATCACCGGCACCGTCCCCGCCGCGTCGGATTTCCATGGTGGCAAGGTCGAGGCCGCGCAGCGCTCGCTGGACTATATGGGCCTGACCCCGGGCATGAAGCTGACCGATATCAAGATCGACACGGTCTTCATCGGCTCTTGCACCAATGGCCGGATCGAGGATCTGCGCGCCGCCGCCGCGATCCTGAAAGGCAAGAAGATCAAGGATGGCATGCGCGCCATGGTCGTGCCCGGCTCGGGCCTCGTCCGCGCTCAGGCGGAAGAGGAAGGTCTGGCCCAGATCTTCATCGACGCCGGTTTCGAATGGCGTCTGGCGGGCTGCTCGATGTGCCTTGCCATGAACCCCGACCAGCTTTCGCCCGGCGAACGCTGCGCGGCGACCTCGAACCGCAATTTCGAAGGCCGTCAGGGTCGTGGTGGCCGCACCCATCTGATGTCGCCCGCCATGGCGGCGGCGGCGGCGATCACCGGCCATCTGACCGATGTGCGCGAGGTCATGGCGGGCGCATGACCCGCGCCTTCCGCCTTGCCGAAACCGTTTCCGGTGCGGAAACTGATCCGGGGCATTGTTGCCCCGGATTGGTCCGCGCCGGTGCGGCTTTGGGGAGGTAGGTATGGCTCCGGCGCAGGCAGCACGGCCCGTCACGGAAGAGGCGCTGCCTCGGCAAAGCGCCGCCAGCCCGTCAGAGGCGGCGTCCGCGCCAAGCTGGGCCACGGTCAGCACGATGAAGGAAAGCCCCGAAGTGGTGATGGACTTCATTGCCCATCACCTGCTTCTGGGCGCTTGCGAGATCATCATCTTCTTTGACGACCCCGACGACCCCGCGATCGAACGGGTCGAACATCTGCCGCAGGTTCGCGCCATCCGCTGCGATGCGGATTTCGTGGCCGCGCGGGGCAAGCATCCGCCCGGCCTTCCGGCCCGGCAGAAGATCCATGCCGCGCAGGCCTACGCGATGACCCGTGCCGACTGGATCATCCATATCGACGCCGATGAATTCATTGCCGCAGACCGCCCGGTCGGCGCGGTGCTGGCGGGGGCCGAAGCGGATGTCGTCCGTCTGGCCCCGTTCGAGGCCCTGGCCACGCCGGACGGGGGCAAGGGCGAGGCGCCGGAACATTGCTATCGCGGCGCGCTGCCGCGCGGGCGCAAGGGCAGCCGCCTTGCGCGCGAGGCCTATGCGCCTTTCGAGCATTGCCTGGCGCAGGGGATGCTCAGCCATCAGGCCGGCAAGTTCTTTGTCCGCACCGGCATTGCCGGCATGGCGCTGGCCGTGCATGGCCCGTTCCTGAGCCACGACCGCGCGCCGCATGAAGAAACCGCCGATATGCGGCTGCTGCATTTCCATGGCGGCGTCTATGACACCTGGCGGCGTCACCTTGACCGTCGCCTGTCCGACGATGCGGGCGGCACCTATTCGGGCCGTCTGGCCGCGAAGGGGGGGCAGACGACCAATCTGACACTTCTGGCCACATTGCAGGATCTGCACCGCAGCGAGGGCGAGGCCGGGCTTGAGCGGTTCTTCCGTGTGGCCTGCACCTACGGCCCGGAAAAACGCGCGCTGGCCGCCGCCTCGGCGCTGACCCAGGCCAATCTCTGGCGCGAGGCCAAGCGTGCGGCGGTGTTCGGCGGCGAGGCGCGGCTGCGCGATGCCGAGTTCAACCCGCAGACCGCCGAATTCGAAGTGACCGTCGATTGGCACGGCGCGACCCTGCGCCTTGCCCCCGACAGCGACTATGCGCATTGCCTGATCGCCCGGGGCGAAAACCTGCGCGACGAGGCGATGGCGGCGTTGCGCGCTCTGGTGGCGGGCAAGACGCTGGCCATGGCCGATCTGGCGCCCGGCGCGGGTCTGGTCGCGCTGGTCTGCGCCTCGGCGGCGGCGGAAGGCTCCTGTGTCGCCACGCTGGCCGAAACCGAAGAGGCCGCGCTTCCGATCCTGCGCCACGCCACGGTCAATCCGGATCTTTGCCTTCAGCCCATGCCCTGCGCCGTCAGCACGCTGGCCGTGCTTGACGCGCTGCCCGGCGCCTATCGCGTGGTGCAGGCCTCGGCTTTCGCGCCCGAAGACATCGCCGACCCGCTCCTTGCCGCGCGGCCCGATCTTGTGATCCTCGATGCCGGTCGGCGCGTCCATGCGTTGAAATCCGATCTTGCCGCCCGTTTCCTTGCGCTGGGCTATGTGGCCACGGCCACGTCCGGCGCCCCGCTCATCCTAGACCGAAACCCCGAAGTGCAGAGCTGAAAGCCATGGACAAGTTCACCACCCTGACCGGAATCGCGGCCCCCATGCCGCTGGTCAACATCGACACCGACATGATCATCCCCAAGCAGTTCCTCAAGACCATCAAACGGTCGGGCCTGGGCGTGAACCTGTTCGACGAGATGCGCTACACCCAGGACGGCAAGGAGATCGCCGACTTCGTCCTGAACAAGCCGCAATACCGCAAGGCCCAGATCATCGTCGCGGGCGACAATTTCGGCTGCGGCTCGTCGCGCGAACACGCGCCCTGGGCGCTTCTGGATTTCGGCATCCGCTGCGTGATCTCCACGAGCTTCGCCGACATCTTCTACAACAACTGCTTCAAGAACGGCATCCTGCCGGTGGTGCTGCCGCCCGCCGCCGTCGAGGCGCTGCTGAAGGATGCCGAGCGCGGCGAGAATGCCCGCATGACGATCGATCTCGCGGCGCAGACCGTGACCTCCTCGGATGGTCAGGTCTTCGCCTTCGAGGTCGACGCCTTCAAGAAGCACTGCCTGCTGAACGGGCTCGACGATATCGGCCTGACCATGGAGAAATCCACCGCCATCGACGCGTTCGAGAAGAAGAACGCGGCGCTGCATCCCTGGGCCTGAGGCCGGTTTGACGGGCGGCAGAATGCGGCGGGCCGGGTCCGCCGCATTCCGCATTTCTGGCGCGGGCGCGTTCACCGGAAGGTCGAAATCCCCGCAGGCAATTGCGGCACAAGCCGCCCGGACGGTGCCTATTTCCTTGATCTTGGCCCGTCTTCGCCACAATTACGCCACGATCATTCCGGCGCCCTTGCCTCAATTCCGGGCCGCGCTGACACACGCATAGGGCGATTGTGCCGGAAATCCCCTTCACCACAGTATCTTGCGGCGCGCCTTTGATGTGCCTTTTTTTGGCCCCCAAGACTCCGCGAGTTTGATTCAATCCTGCAACACCTGCGCCCCGAAAGCGCCACGTCTGCCTCGTTAACTGTATCAAGCTGTTGCTGGGTTGCGGGAAAGAAGGCACAAATTGGGCAAGATTGGGGCAATCCGCCACAATGTGCGGGAAATCGTTGGAACAAGGGCGCGGCCACGCATCGCGCTCGTCCAGGTCGAGGATGTAAGGGCAGTGGTCACACGGATGGCCAGCGCGCTGACGCGTGCTTTCCTGGTTATGGTGCTTGTGGTGACGCCCTCGGTGCTTTTGCCGGGGGTTGGCGCCGATACCAAGCAGATGGTCGCGCTGATCGCCCTGTTCGGCGGCGCGCTGACCTTTGCCGAATACAATGCCGCCTATCCAAGCCTGGTCGAATTCCGCGACGCGCAGCCGTTCAACCGCATCCGCTTTCTGATGCTGTTCGTCATCGTCTTCACCCTGTCGGTCATCGCCGCGGCCAAGGGGGAACCCACGGCCACCAACCGGCTGTTCGAGGCGGTCGGCACGCTGGTGGGCCATGCGATGGACTTTCCCTATTCGCCGGTGCGCCTGGCCACGCTGATGATGGCTGACGGCGCCTCGCCCGCGCAGACGCTGGCCGTCCGCACCGCAGCGGGCACGGCCTATATCCTGTCGCTGCTGGCGCTGGCCATTTTCGTCCTGGTGCTGAAACTCAAGGGCTGGCCCGCGCGAAACCAGGCCTTCAACGTCTGGGTCAACCTGCCGACGTTTGAACCGACGGCGGGGGGCGATGTGGTCGAACGGCTCGAACGCGATGCGCGGGTTAACCTTTCCTTAGGCTTTCTTCTGCCATTCCTGATCCCGGCCGTGGTCAGCCTGGCCTCGATCGGGTTCGAGCCGCTGACGCTGACCTCGCCGCAGACGCTGATCTGGACGATGGCAGCATGGGCCTTCCTTCCCGCAAGCCTGCTGATGCGTGGCGTGGCCATGGCGCGGATCGCCGCCATGATCCGCAGCAAGCGCGAGGCCAATGCCGCGCCCGCGGAAGGCACCGATCTGGCAACGGCCTGACAGGGGCTGTCGGCTGGCTGATCACGGCTCTGCTTTGCCTGCTTGCGCCTGGCGGGGCGGCTTTGGCGCAGCCGGTGAAACTTGCGCTCTGGAATGTCGAACTGTCGCGGGCCGGGCCGGGGCTTCTGGCGCGCGATATTGCCAGCGGCAAGGATGCCCAGGTTCTGGCCGCCCTGCGCGTGATGGCGGCGCTCGATGCCGATATCCTTCTGCTGACCGGGGTCGATTATGACCGCGAGCTGATCGCCGCCGGGCTTCTGGCTGACCGGCTGGCGGTTCTGGGCGCCGACTACCCCCATCGCTTCGCGCTGCGCCCGAATGCCGGATGGCAGACCGGGCTGGATCTGGACGGCGATGGCCAGCCGGGCGGGGCGGGCGATGCCCAGGGCTGGGGGCAATTCTCGGGGCAGGGCGGGATGCTGCTTCTCTCGCGCCTGCCGCTTGGCCCGGCCGCGACCGACCATTCCGCCTTTCTCTGGGCCGATCTGCCTGGCGCGCTTCTGCCGCCTGACATGACCGCCGGGGTCAGGGCGGTGCAGCGCCTGTCCAGCACAGGCCATTGGCAGGTGCCGCTGCTGCTGCCCGATGGCAAAAGTCTCACCCTTCTGGCCTGGCACGCCACGCCGCCGGTGTTTGACGGACCGGAAGACCGCAATGGCCGCCGCAACCATGACGAGGCGGCCTTCTGGCTGGCGCTGCTGGAACGCCGCCTGCCGGGTCTTGCGCCCCCTGAAGGCCCGTTCGTCCTGCTGGGCACGGCCAATCTTGACCCGGAAGATGGCGAGGGGCGGCGCGATGCGGTGCGTGCGCTGCTGTCCCATCCGCTGCTGCAGGACCCGGCCCCCCGCGCCTTCGTTACCCCGCCGCCCGATCCGGGCCAAAAGGGCGATGCGGCGCTGGACACGGCGGTCTTTGCCCAGACCGGCGGGCTGCGGGTCGAGCTTCTCCTGCCCTCTGCCGGGGTCACGGTGCTGTCCTCTGGCGTGATGCGCGCGCCCGAAGGCACGCCCGAGGCGGCCAGGCTGTCCGCCGCCTCGCGGCATTTCCCGGTCTGGGCGATCATCGACCCCGCCGGGTGATCCGTCCTGCCGCGCCGATGGGCAGCCCTGACCCCGCTGTCCCGCCCGGGCCGGGCAAAAACCGTCGGCTGGCCTTGCCGCCATCGGAATTTCAGGTGCGATCGGGTGCGATGCTTAACGAAAGGTAAAACCCTGAATATCAAGATGCTGATTCATATGCATTTTCATTTTGTCCCACCGTGGGACAGTCCGGACCTGCTGGCCGGTGCCGCTCTTGACCCGCCTTGCCCCTTTGGTTAGGCCAGCCGCGACCCTTTTTCCTGCGGCGGAGCCCGAGATCATGGCCAATCCTTCCCTTCTCATCCTCGCCGGCGACGGCATCGGCCCGGAAGTCATGGCCGAGGTCAAGAAGATCATCGCCTGGATGGGCGAGAAGCGCGGCGTCACCTTCGACGTCTCCGAGGATCTGGTCGGCGGCTGCGCCTATGACGCGCATGGAACGCCCCTGACCGACGCCACCATGGCCAAGGCCCAGGCGGTGGACGCCGTTCTTCTGGGTGCGGTGGGCGGCCCGAAATACGACAAGCTCGACTTCTCGCTGAAGCCGGAGCGCGGCCTTCTGCGCCTGCGCAAGGAGATGGACCTCTACGCCAACCTGCGCCCGGCCCAGTGCTTCGACGCGCTGGCCGATTTCTCGTCGCTCAAGAAGGACGTGGTCGCCGGTCTGGACATCATGATCGTGCGCGAGCTGACCTCGGGCGTCTATTTCGGCGAGCCGCGCGGCATCTTCAAGGAAGGCAATGAGCGCATCGGCATCAACACCCAGCGCTATACCGAAAGCGAAATCGCCCGCGTCGCGCGCTCGGCCTTCGAACTGGCCCGCAAGCGCGGCAACAAGGTCTGCTCGATGGAGAAGGCCAATGTGATGGAATCTGGCGTCCTGTGGCGCGACGTGGTGCAGGAAGTCCACGACGCCGAATACCCGGATGTCGAGCTGTCGCACATGTATGCCGATGCGGGTGCCATGCAGCTGACCCGCTGGCCCAAACAGTTCGACGTGATCGTGACCGACAACCTGTTCGGCGATCTTTTGTCCGACCTTGCCGCCATGCTGACCGGCAGCCTTGGCATGTTGCCTTCGGCCAGCCTTGGCGCGCCGATGGAGAATGGCCGCCCGAAAGCGCTGTATGAGCCGGTCCACGGCTCGGCCCCGGACATTGCCGGGCAGGGCAAGGCCAACCCGATCGCCTGCATCCTGTCCTTCGCCATGGCACTGCGCTATTCGTTCAACCTGGGCGATGACGCGACGCGGGTGGAAAAGGCGGTCGAGAAGGTGCTGGCCGACGGCTTGCGCACCGCCGATCTGATGGGCCCCGAGGGCGGCACCCCGATCAGCACCGCCGCGATGGGCGATGCGGTGGTCGCCGCGCTGAACGCCGCCCTTTAATCACTAAGATCGCGCGGCCATGTCGCGCATCAGCAAACCGGGTCGGGCGCGGCACAGCGCGCCCGGCCCGCTGCATTTATGGCTTCTGGCGTTGCAATCCGTGAAAGCCCGCCGCAGATGTCGCGCCGATCCCAGAACCTTGCCGGTGCAGGCCTTGGCCTTGCCGCTTTCGGCGCCTATGCCTGCTACGATGCCTCGGCCAAGTTCCTGGGCGAAGGCTATCACCCGCTTCAGATCATCTTCGCCGCCGGGGCGATGTGCATGCCGCTCTTGCTGCTTTACGTCCTGGTCGACCCGACCCCCGGATCGCTACTGCCGCGCCGCCCGGGGATGATGGCGCTGCGGGTGGTGGGCACGCTGGTGAATTTCATCCTGGGCGTCTGGGCCTTTACCCTGCTGCCCCTGGCCGAGGCCTATGCGATCTTCTTCACCATGCCGCTGTTCATCGCCCTTCTGGCAGTGCCGATGCTGGGCGAGAAGATCGACCTGACCCGCGGCCTTGCCGTGCTGATGGGCCTTGCGGGCGTGATCGTGGCGCTGGACCCGTCGCAGACGGCACTGGGCTGGGGGCATGCGGCGGCGCTGGTGGGGGCGCTGGTCGGTGCGATGAACTATTGCATCGTGCGCAAGACCGGCGCGGTCGAACGGACGGCCGTGCTGCTGGTCTGGCCCCTTTTGGCGCTGTTCTTCGTCACCGCCGCCGCCATGCCTTTCGTCTATGTGCCGATGAGCGCCGCGCATATGGGGATCACCGCCTTCATGGCCGTGACGCTGATCGCCGGGATCCTGCTGATCATCGCCGCCTATCGCCGCGCGCCCGCCATCGTGGTCGCGCCGATGCAATATTCGCAGATCGCCTGGGCGGCGCTCTTGGGCCATTTCCTGTTCGGCGAGGAGGTCGGGCCGCAGTTGATGGCCGGCATGGTCCTGGTCGCAGCGGCGGGCATCGTCGTGGCGGCCAAGTCGGAACCCGCGCCCAAGACGGCCGACGCCGGGCCGCCGCTTTCGGTTCAGGGTGGTGCCTGACCGGGAGCGCGCTTGCAGCGGAGCCGCCATTGCGGCATGACTGATAGCGCAAACAGGCGCCCGGCGCGCGCCCTAACTTCGGTAGGTCTGAACCATGTCTCCAGCCCTGCGTGGCGCGCTTCTTGCCTTGGCAGCTTTCGGGGTCTACTCCACCCATGACGTCGTGGTGAAGACGCTGGGCGCGCATTACAGCACGTTCCAGATCGTCTTCTTCGTCGGCCTGTTCAGCTTTCCGCTGATCACCCTGATGCTGATGCAGGACAAGACCGACGGTAACCTGATCCCGCGCCATCCCTGGTGGTCGGCGGTGCGCAGCTTTGCCTCGTTGGGCGCCTTGGTTCTGGGCTTCTTCGCCTTTTCGCAACTGCCCATGGCGCAGACCTATGCTATTCTCTTCGCCACGCCGATGCTGATCACGCTTCTGTCGATCCCGATGCTGGGCGAGAAGGTGGGCCTGCGCCGCGGCCTGGCGGTGGTGGTGGGGATGATCGGCGTGCTGATCGTGCTGCGCCCCGGTTCGGCGCCGCTGTCGCTGGGCCATCTGGCGGCTTTGGGCGGGGCGCTGTCGGGGGCGATCAGCTCGATCATCGTGCGCAAGATCGGGTCGAATGAGCGCTCGGTGGTGCTTATGCTGTATCCGATGATGCTGCAGGTCCTGGGCATGGCGCTGCTGATGCCCTGGCATTATGTGCCGATGCCTTTCGAGCATCTGGCGCTGAACGCCCTGGTTGCCGCCTTCTCGGTGGTGGCGGGGCTGTTGCTGATCGCCGCCTATCGCGCCGCGCCCGCGGTGGTGGCGGCGCCGATGCAATATTCGCAGCTTCTCTGGGCGGCCTTCTACGGCTGGCTGTTCTTCAACGAAAGCATCGACTTCTGGACCGGCGTGGGGGCGGCGGTGATCGTCGGGTCCGGTCTCTACATCGTCCTGCGCGAGGGGCGGCCCGAGGTTTCCCAGAACCAGCCGGTGTCGCAGAACCGCTGGCGGCTGGATGCCGGGCCGATCCTGCGGCTGGGCCTCTGGCCGCGACGCAAATGAATCGCACCGCGCCGCGCCACCCCCCTTGCCAAAGCCCGCGCCGGACGCTATCCCCCCCGCCACGGTCGGAGCGTAGCGCAGCCTGGTAGCGCACCTGCTTCGGGAGCAGGGGGTCGGAGGTTCGAATCCTCTCGCTCCGACCATTTCCCGACAATTGCAAGATATTGCTGTTACCGCTCGCGGCCCGGCGCGGGCTGGTCTGCGCCCTGCGCCCTGCGCCTGTTCTGGCCAATGAGCCTTGCCGGTGAGGCAGGCGGAAACCCTGGCCCGGAAAGCAGGCTGGGCCCGATCCGCTGCCCGACCCGTCCCAGGGGCCGGGTCTGGCGGGGGGCGACGCCCCCCGCTTGATGTTCAGGACACGGCGAATTCGGTCATCATGCCGGTTTCCAGATGGGGCATATGGTGGCAATGCAGCATCCAGCGCGCCGCCTCGCCCGCATCCAGCGCCACGGTCACCATCGACATCGGCGGGACATGGATCGTGTCGCGCCGCGCGCCCGGAATGCGGCGGCCATTGATCTCGACCACCTGGAAAGTATGGCCGTGCAGATGCATCGGATGGGTCATCATCGACATGTTGTGGAACATGATCTCGACCCGCTCTCCCGTCTTGGCGGTCAGCGGCAGGTGGTCGCCCCAGGTGCGGCCGTCGATCGTCCAGCGATAGGGCTGCATGGATCCGCCCAGCATGACCATATGCACCCGGTCCGCCGGGCGTTCGGCCAGGGGTTCAAGCGCCACCAGCCCGCTTTCCTGCGCAAGATCGGGGTCGAAGGCGGGGGCGGGCGCGTCCGCCAGCGGGGCCAGCTTCGGCACGGCGGCCCCAGCGCTGGCAAGGATCAGCCCGGTGCGTTCGCGCGCGCCTTCGCGCAGCGCCAGGATCGGCCAGGCACCGGCACCGTCGAGGTCGATCTCAAGGTCCAGCCGCTGCGCCATGGCCAGGCCGAAGCGGGTGCCGGGGACGGGCTGCACCGGCTGGCCGTCCACCGCGACCAGCCGGGCCGCCGCGCTGCCGGTGTCGATCCAGAACGACGTTGCCGCCGCAGCATTTACAACGCGCAGCCGGATGCGCCCGCTGGTTTCCACCGCAACGATTTCGGGGTCGGAGAGCGTGCGGTCATTGGCCAGATAGGCGTCGAAATTGTAATCGTTCAGGTCCATGGCCATGCCAGACATGCCCGGCATCGCGGCCATATCCATGCCGGGCATCATGCCCTCCATGTCCATGTCCATCGCCATGCCGCCCTGGCCCATGGCGCCGTGATCCATGCCCGCCATGCCGTCCGAGCCCTCCATCGGCATTGCGCCATGGTCCATGCCGCCATGCCCGCCCGCGCCGCCGGTGATTTCCGCCATCACCTCCTCGGGCGGTTTGAACGAGAAATCATGCAGGAACATCACCACGTCCTGTCGGTCGGCGGCGGCATCGCCGGGCGCACGCACGATCAGCGGCGCCGCGAGAAGGCGCATTTCCTGCACGGGGATATGCGCGTGCATCCAATAGGTTCCGGGCAATGGGGCATAGTTGTAACTGCGGGTCTCGCCCGGTTGAAGCTTGGGCAAAGGCATCTCGGGCACGCCGTCCTGATCATTGGGGGGGATCTGGCCGTGCCAGTGGATCAGGGTCGGTTCGGGCAGGTCGTTGGTCAGGTCGACCCGGAAGCGCTGGCCGGGATCGAGGATCAGCCCCTGGCCGGACGGCCCGGCCAGGCCCCAGACAGTCGCGGCCTTGCCGTCGATGTCAAGCGTCCGGCTGGTGGCGCGCAGCGCCAGGGCCGCATCTTGTGCCAGGGCGGGCCGGGGCAGGGCGGACAGGACGGGCAGGCAGGCCGTGGCGGCAAGGAAGCGGCGGCGGGTCAGGGCGGTCATGGCAGGTTTCTCCGGGTCTTCAAGCAAGGGGTCAGCTCAGGCGGTCAAAGCCACGCGATTTGCGTCGCGACCGGCGGGGCGGGTCCAGCGGTTCGGGGCTGGCGAGGGTGGTCAGGATCGGGCAGTCGGGGCGGCCATCGCCATGGCAGGTCGCGGCGAGGTGTTTCAGCGTCTCGGCCATGGCCTTCAGTTCAAGCATCTTGCGCTCCAGCGCGGCGACATGGCCAAGCGCGATTTCCTTGACATCGGCGCTGGCGCGGCTGCGGTCGCGCCACAGCGCCAGCAGGTCTTCGATCTGCTTGACCGTGAAGCCCAGATCGCGGGCGCGGCGCACGAAGGACAGGGTCTGAAGATCGGCCTCGCCATAGACGCGATAGCCCGACAGGGCGCGGGTCGCCGGGCGGATCAGCCCGGTTTCCTCGTAATAGCGGATCATCTTGGCCGAAATTCCAGTGGCCTTGGCGATGTCTCCGATGTTCATGGCGGCAGTCTCCAGGATGCGGTCCGGTTTAAGCTGCGCCTTGCCACCGTTGGAAGGTCAAGCTTGTTCCGCCCCGCGCTCCGCCGATTGTGATCGGTGCAGCGCGGGGGCGGGCCATGCCTTCCGTCAGGCAGGGTGCGCGGGGGCGGCGAAGCGTTTCAGCCGCAGCGCATTGGCCAGGACGAAGACCGAGGACAGCGCCATGGCCCCGGCCGCCAGCATGGGCGACAGCAAGATGCCCCAGACCGGGTAGAGCACGCCTGCGGCCACCGGGATCAGGGCCGCGTTATAGGCGAAGGCCCAGAACAGGTTCTGGCGGATGTTGCGCAGGGTGGCGCGCGACAGGCCGATGGCCCGCGCCACGCCGCGCAGATCGCCGCCGGTCAACACCACATCGGCGCTTTCGATGGCGATGTCGGTGCCGGTGCCGACGGCAAGGCCCACATCGGCCTCGGCAAGCGCGGGGGCGTCGTTGATGCCGTCGCCGACAAAGGCCACGCGACGCCCATCGGCCCGCAGCCCGGCCAGGGCGGCGACCTTTCCCTCGGGCAGAACCTCGGCGATGACCTCGTCCATGCCCAGTTCAGCTGCGATGGCGCGGGCGGTGCGGGCATTGTCGCCGGTGATCATCGCGACCTTGATGCCCAGGCGGTGCAGCGCGGCGATGGCGGCGGGGCTGGTCGGCTTGACCCGGTCGGCCACGGCGATCAGCGCGGCCAGCCTTCCGTCGATGGCGGCATAAAGCGGGCTGCGCGCGCGTGCCGAAAGCTCTGCCGCCTCGGCCGCGAAGGGGGCGGGGTCGAGGCCCAGGTCGCGCATGAACCGGCCTGACCCGATCTCGACCCGACGGCCTGCCACCTGAGCCCGGATGCCGTGCCCGGCAAGGGCCTCAAACGCCGTCGCTTCAGGCAGGGTCAGGCCCTCCTCCCGCGCCGCAGCGACGATGGCGGCGGCAATCGGATGTTCCGACCCGGCCTCGGCCGCCGCGACCAGCGCCAGCACCTCGGCCCGGCTGTGGCCCCCGTGCAGCAGCAGATCGGTCAAGACGGGTCTCCCCTCGGTCAGCGTGCCGGTCTTGTCCAGCGCGACGACCTGAACCCCGCTCAGCGATTGCAGCGCCTCGCCGTTGCGGAACAGGACCCCCAGCTCGGCCGCGCGGCCGGTGCCGACCATGATCGAGGTCGGCGTGGCAAGGCCCATGGCGCAGGGGCAGGCGATGATCAGGACGGCGACGGCATTGACCAGCGCGAAAGGCAGGGCAGGCTCCGGCCCCCAGAGAGCCCAGACCACAAAAGTCAACGTGGCGGCCAGCATCACGGCGGGCACGAACCACAGCGTCACGCGATCGACCACCGCCTGGATTGGCAGTTTTGCGCCCTGCGCGGTTTCCACCATGCGGATAATCTGCGACAGCATCATCTCGGCCCCCACCTTTTCGGCGCGGAAGGTGAAGCTGCCGCTGCCGTTGATCGTGCCGCCGGTGACCGGGGCGCCTGCCGTCTTCTTCACCGGCACGGGTTCGCCCGTGATCATTGCTTCGTCGACATGCGATGCGCCTGAAAGCACAGTGCCATCCACCGGCACGCGATCGCCGGGCCGGACCTGCAGGATGTCGCCTGCGCGAACCTGGTCAAGCGGAAGATCGACGAAGTCTGCGCCGCGCTGGACCCGGGCCGTCTTGGCCTGAAGCCCCATCAGCCGGCTGATCGCCTCCGAGGTGCGGCCCTTGGCCCTGGCCTCAAGAAAGCGGCCCAGCAGGATCAGGGTGACGATCACGGCAGAGGCCTCGAAATAGACATTCGCCGTGCCCTTGGGCAGCAGGCCGGGGGCGAAGACGGCGACGGTCGAATAGGCCCAGGCCGCGCTGGACCCCAGCATGACCAGCGCGTTCATGTCGGGCGCCGCCCGCAACAGCGCCGGAACGCCCTTGCGGTAGAAGCGCAGGCCGGGGCCGAACTGCACCAGCGTCGCCAGCAGGAAATACAGCAGGTAAAGCCGCGTCTGGCCGATGGTCATGGCCAGCCAGTGATGCAGGGCCGGAATGGCATGGCTGCCCATTTCCAGCAGGAAGATCGGCAGGGTCAGGGCGCCCGCGATCAGGGTGCCCCGCTTCAGGGCGGCGGTTTCGGCATCGCGTTCGGCTGTGCGGTCGGACCCGGCCAGGGCGATCTGCCGGGGCGTATAGCCCGCAGCGCGGATTGCGGCCTCGACCGCCTGCACCAGCCCGGCCTCCGCCGGGGCCAGCCGCAGCGTCGCCCGTTCCGTGGCAAGGTTGACGCTGGCCGACTGCACCCCCGGCACGGCGGCAAGCGCGCGCTCCACCCGCGCGACACAGGAGGCGCAGGTCATGCCGTCGATGCCGATCTCCAGCGTTTCGGGGGCAACCTCGTATCCCGTGGCGCGGATCGCCGCCGTCACGGCGGTGCGGACCGGCGTACCGCTATAGGCGATCTGCGCCCGTTCCGTGGCAAGGTTGACCTGCGCCGAGGCGACGCCGGGGACGCGGGCGATGGCCTTCTCGACGCGCAGGACGCAAGAGGCGCAGGTCATACCAAGGATGGCGATACTGTCGGAGCCGCCCTCCGGCAGCCGGGCTGGAATGTCTTTCATCTCGGATCTCCAACGGGAGGGGGAAGGGACGACTCACCTTCTGGGCCTTCCCATGATGGGAGGGTCAAGCGCATATATCCGGGCGGCGGATCGCACCGATTGCGGCGCTGAAAAACGTTGGGGCCGAAAGGATTTTCCCCTTTCGGCCCCATGGGTCGTGCAGCCGGTGCCGCAAGTCAGGCGGGCGGGAAGCCGGCCTCGGTCAGCGCCGTTTTCACCGCCTCCGGGCTGGCGCCGGTCGTCACGCGCACGCTATGGGCGGCAGGGTCGGCCTCGACCGTGGCGGCGGGGTCCACCGCCTTGATCGCGGCGGTCACGCCCCGGGCGCAGCCGCCGCAGGTCATGTCGGGAAGGGTCAGTTCAAGCATGGTCTTCTCCGTCCTGTCAGATCGGCAAGGGTGCCGTCACCCCGAGATGGGGCTTGCCATGATGGCAAGGTCAAGGGCCTGCCGCGGGCATTTTCAGGTGCGGATCGGGCCGCCCGGGCCTGCGTCACCTCGCGGATGCGGACACCCTGGCGCAACACGGCTTTGCCGCGCCAATGGACAGGAGCGGGCGTCAACCGGCAGGCCCCTTTGATCGCCGAAGGGGCGATCAGCAAAAAGGGCTCATGGCGCGGGGAAGGTGAGAGGCTGGACAACGACCCAAACGGATCTCGTTACGGCTGCTTCCTTCCGGACCTGACCGGGTTGGCGAGGCGCTCGCCCGCGCCAACCTCTCGCGGGTCATATAGGCGCGGGCGGCGGGATTCGCAAGCGGGCTGCGCAACGGGTGCGCGGGGGCTATGCGGGCGAGGCCTTGGGGCATAGGCTGCCGGAAGGGACGGGGGCAGGAGAGCAGCGGCACAGGCGGCGGCGCGGTAGGGCGCGCGCGGCGGTCAGGAAGGGGGCGGCGATGACCCGGTTGATGCGGATGGACTGGCCCGAAGGCGGCACGCCCGACCTGCCGCCGGTCTTTGCCCTGGCCGAGGCCGAGGCCCGGCTGGCGGCGGCGCGGTCGGCGATGGCGGCGCGGGGACATGAGGCGCTGGTCGTCTATGGCGACCGCGAACATGCCGCCAACCTGCACTGGCTGACCGGTTTCGATCCGCGCTTCGAAGAGGCGGTGCTGGTCATCGCGCCGGACAGGGCGCATCTTCTGGCGGGCAATGAATGCCTGGCCTGGACCGCCGTCTCGCCTTTGGTGCAGGCGGGCCATGTGACGCCCGTGCATTGCGCCAGCCTCTCGCTGCCCTCGCAGCCCCGCGGCGGGGCGCGGCTTTCAGACCTGCTGGCGCCGCTGGTGCCGCGCGGCGCCAGGATCGGCGTGGCCGGGTGGAAATGGTTCGGGCCGGACGAGGTGGATGATCCCGCGACCGCGCTGGATGTGCCAGCCTTTCTGGCCGATCCGCTGCGGCTGCGGGCGGGCCGGGCCGAGAATGCGACCGATCTGTTCCAGCATCCGGGCCATGGTTTGCGGGCGCGGGTCGGTGCGGCAGATATCGCCCGGCTGGAATTCGCCAATCACATGGCGGCGGCGGCGCTGAAGCGCATGGTCTTTGCCCTGCGCGAGGGCATGACCGATTTCGCCGCGGTCGAGGCGGCCCGGATCGGCGGGTTGCCCCTGGGCTGCCATGTCACCTTCGCCACCGGATCGCGCGCCCATCTGGGCCTGTCGGGGCCCAGCGGCGAGCGGCTGGAACTGGGCCAGCCGGTCAGTTTCAACATCGCCCATTGGGGGGCGAATATCTGCCGGGCGGGCTGGCTGGCGCGCGGGGCCGAGGACCTGCCCGTGGCCGCCGAAGATTATCTCGAGGCCTTCGTCGCACCCTATCTGGCGGCCATGTCGGCGTGGTGCGGGCTGATGCGGCCCGGCATGCCGGCCGGCGCGGTCTGGGCGCGGATGCAGGAGATGCTGCCTTTTGACACGTTCGGTGTCAGCCTGAACCCGGGCCATCTGATCGGGCTGGATGAATGGGTCTCCTCGCCGATCCTTGAAGGCTCGGGGGTTCCCCTCGCCTCGGGCATGGCGATGCAGATGGATGTGATCCCCTTCCATACCACCTATGGATCGACCCGGATGGAGGATGGCTATGTGCTGGCGGATGAGGGGCTGCGGGCCGAGCTGACGGCGCGCTTTCCCAATGTGGCGCGGCGGGCCGAGGCGCGGGCGCGCTTCATGCGCGACCAGATCGGGATGGATGTGCCGGACACGCTGCTGCCCCTGGCCGATACCTGCGGCATCATCGCGCCCTGGCTTCTGGACCCGGCCCAGGTCGCGGCGCTGTAGCCGGGATCAGCCGATCAGGCCGGCCATGCGCGCGCCTTCCATCAGGTCGGCGGCCAGGTGATGGGCGTGCAGGCCCGTCACTTCGCCCTGATCCGGCACTTGCACGACGGTACAGCCGGCGCGGCGCGCGGCTTCGGCGCCGGTGTCGCTGTCCTCGAAGACCAGGCAGGCGGCAGGCGGCAGGCCCAGCCGTTCGGCGGCCAGCAGATAGGGCGCGGGGTCGGGCTTGGGCGCGGTCACATCGTCCAGCGAGATCACCAGGTCAAAGCGCCGGGCGATGCCCGCGACCGCCAGCTTGCGATGCGCGCCGGGCCGCCCGGTCGAGGTCACGATGGCGCGGCGGCGGCCATCGGTCGCGTCCAGCAATTCCGTCGCGCCGGGTTTCAGCGGCAGGCCCTCTTCCACCGCCGCGGCGAAGGCTGTGCCCCAGGCGGCGCGAATCGCGCCAAGATCGGCTGCGGGCAGGGCCGCGCGCAGGATCGCTTCCGAAGTCGGCTCATCGCGCCCGACCAGCCGGTGCAAAAGGTCGATCCCGACCGGATGGCCCGCATCGGCAAAGGCGGCAAGGCCGGTGCGCAGCGCCAGCGCCTCGGTATCGACCAGCGTGCCGTCGAGATCGAAGAGAAGGGCCTCGTAGATCGGGGTCGACATGACTGTCCTGCCTTATGCCTGCGGTGCTGCCCGGGCGGGCTTAGCGGATCACAGCCGCAGGCGAAAGCGGTGAAAGCCTTCCGGGCTGATCCCCAGGGCTTCTGGCGACAGATGCGCCACCTCCTCCTGATGGTCCAGCCCCCCCGCCCCGGCATCAAGCAGCACCGACGCCCCCGGCACGGGCGCGAAGGACCAGCCCGGCGCGGGATCGGCGGTCACCTCGCCCGCTGCGCGCAGATAGTCGGTCAGCACCGTCGTCACCAGCGGCCCGGCGGCCAGCAGCGTCTCGCCCGCCAGGGGGCCCAGACGGCCGATCTGATAGCTGTTGGTCGCAATCACCAACCGCGCGCGCGGCGAGAGGGGGCGGCCGTCGAGCCGCAGGTCCAGGATGCGGCCCGGCTGGCCGCGCGGACGCGACAGGTCGATCCGGTAGGTAAGCCCCGGAATTGATTCAAAACCATATGTCGACAGCGTCGTGTCGATCAGCGGCTGGTCGGCCTGTCCGGGCAGGATCTGGGGAAAGATGTTCGATGCCAGTTCCAGCCGGGCCAGGATCTGCGCTCCGGTGATCAGCGTCGCGGCGATGGCATTGGGGAAAGGGTAAAGGTCGAAGACATGGCGGACCGACAGCACCCCTGCCGGAATGTCGGTAAAGTTCAGCGGTCCGCCGCGCCCCCCCACCCGGAAGGGCGTGACCGAGGCCAGGATCGGCAGATCGGCCTCGGGGCGGCCCTGCAACATGCGCGCGACATGGTCGCGCTTGGCGGCGGCGACAAGGCGCATCGCCTGCACATCGGCGGCCAGCGCGAATTGCGTGGACAGCGCGATCCGGCTGTGGCCGATCACCAGCCGCGTCCAGCCCAGGACCGCGCGGTGGTCGGCCTCAAGCGCGCGGCGCAGTGGCAGGGCGTTCTGGCGGATGGCCGCCGGGGACAATCCGGCCAGCGTTTCCGACGTGCTCTGGCAGCGCGATTGCGCGGCGCTCACCTGCCAGCCTCCTGCGGCATCGGGCACAAGTGCCAGGTCGATGATGCCCAGATGGCTGCCGGAATGGCCCGGTTGCACCGCAGGCTTGCCCGCCAGACGCCCGCGCTGGGCGTCGACGCGCGGGTCGGGATGGGGCTGGCCATTGGGAAAGACCTCATGGCTGTGACCCGCGATCACCACGTCGATCCCGGGCAGGGCCGCGATCTCGGTCGCCAGCGCCTCTTCCGGATGGTCCTGGGCCGGGCTGCCGATGGCGGTATGGGCCAGGCAGACGACAAGTTGGGCACCCGCCTGCCGCATCTCCTGCGCCCAGGCCTGGGCGGCCTCGCGCATCGGGCGCACGTCCAGCCGCCCGGCCAGATGGCCGTGGTCCCAGTCCAGGATCTGCGGCGGGGTCAGGCCCAGAACGCCAACCATGATCCGCCGCCGCCGCCCGTCGCTGCCCAGAAGCTCGCGCGGGATCAGCGCATAGGGCTGCACCAGCAGCCGGTCGCGCGCCGGCGTCTGGCCCAGGGTCAGGGCGACATTGGCCGACAGCACGGGGAAGCGCGCCGTGGCCAGCGCCGACCGCAGCCGTGCGAGGCCGTAGTTGAATTCGTGATTGCCCAGGGCGACGGCATCATACCCCAGCGTGTTGAAGGCCACGATGGCCGGATGCGCCCGCCGCCGCCGCCGCCCCGAGGCGGCATATTCGGCCATGGCCGAGCCCTGAAGGAAATCGCCATTGTCCAACAGGATCGCCGCGGGCGATTCGGCCCGCGCCGCCGCGATCAGGCTCGCGGTCTGCGCCAGGCCCACGCCGAATTGCGGGCTGTTCGTGGCATAGTCAAAGGACAGAAGCTGCGCATGCAGATCGGTCGTGGCCAGGAGGCGCAGATGGTGCAAGGGGGCGGTTGAGGGCGTGGTGGACCTTGCCGGCCTGGGGGGCGGCGGCCGAGATCCGTCCGGATTGTCCTGCGTCATCGCGAAACTCACGGGGCCCTGGCAGGGGCGAATTCTTGCCTCGGAGCCAGCAACCACAAGGCATCCATACTCGAAACAGCCCAAGGTTGTCATTGCTTCAAGGCCGGGGCAAGGAAATTGCGCGGTATTTTAACGATTTTCATCCTGTGATTGCAGAGCGCGCGAAAACGCGCATCCCGCGTCAACCGGGCTTTCGCGGCGCGGCCTGCCATGGCAGGAAGAGGCCGCAAAAAGGCGGCGCAGGTGGCGGGCCACAGGGGCCGGGCGCGGCCTGCGGGGCCAGGGCAAAAGGGTGGCGGCACGATGCAGGATAGGCGCGATCTGGCCTTTGCGGGCGGTGGCGGGCTTGACCGGGGGCAGGCGCTGCGCGGCGATGCCGCAGCGCAGGCGGGTCTCTGGGCGGCCGGGCTTGTCCTGCCGGTCTGGCGCGGGCGTCCGGCCCTGTCCGAGACCGGGCTTGTCTGGGTCGCCAGCGATCATGCCGTGATCGCCGGCGCCGCCCAGCCGATCTTTCTCGGCCTGGATGCCGCAGGCCGGGGCCGCTTTGCCGCCGATCTGTCGCAATGGCAGCCCGAGGCGCCGGTCGCCGCCGGGGCCAATCCCTTCGATGCCGGGCGGCAGACCCATCCTTCCTTGCCCGACGACCAGGCCTTCGCCGATCTGCGCCAGGCGCTGATGCTCTTGACCCCGGTCGAGGGCGAACTGGCCGCCATGGCCAAGGCGCTGGTCGAATGGCACCGCAGCCATGCCTTCTGCGCCGCCTGTGGCGCGGCCTCGCTGCCCGAGGCGGCGGGCTGGCACCGGCGTTGCCCCGCCTGCAACGCCCAGCATTTTCCGCGCACCGATCCGGTGGTGATCATGCTGGTCACATCCGGCAACCGCGCGCTGATGGGGCGCAGCCCGGGCTGGCCCGAGAAGATGTATTCCTGCCTTGCCGGCTTCGTCGAGCCGGGCGAGACGATGGAAGCCGCCGTCCGCCGCGAAGTGGCCGAGGAAACCGGCGTGGCCTGCGGCGCGGTCGCCTATGTCGCCAGCCAGCCCTGGCCCTTTCCGGCCTCGCTGATGCTGGCCTGCACCGCCGAGGCGCTGGCCGAGGATATCACCCTTGATCCGGCCGAACTGGAAGACGCCTTCTGGATCAGCCGCGAGGACCTGGCCGAGGTCTTCGCTGGCCGCCATGACAGGATGCGCCCGCCGCGCCAGGGGGCGATCGCGCAATTCCTGATGGCGAACTGGCTTGCCGGGCGGCTGGATTGACGCAAGACTGAACCGGGCCGGTGTGCAGGCGGCGACGGCTCTGTCGCGATCGGCCCGAAACACAGCAGAAACCGCCCGCAAGGGCCGCGCAGCGCCGGGGACAGGCCGCAGGATGAGATTGACCACCCGCCAGGATATCGAGGCCCCGCTGGACTTCGTCTATGCGCAGATGGCGGATTTCGCCCAGTTCGAACGCATGGCGATGCGCCGTGGCGCCGAGGTCGAGCGCAGCGACAAGCTGGAGCAGGACGGCCCCGGCATGGGCTGGCGGGTGAAATTCCCGTTCCGGGGAAAGACCCGCAAGGTGAACCTGCGTCTGGCCGATGCGCAGCCCGGCAGTTTCCTGGCCTATGGGGTCGAGGGACAGGCGATCTCGGGCGATGCGCGGGTCGAGCTTATGGCGCTCTCGCCGCGCCGCACGCGGCTGACCATCGCGGGCGATGTGCGGCCAAAGACGCTGGCGGCGCGGCTGCTTCTGCAATCCATGCGGCTGGCGCGCGGGCGGGTGCAGAAACGCATCGACGGCGCGGCGGGCAAGCTGGCCGCGCTGATCGAGGACAGGTTCCGCAACCCCGACCAGCGCTGACGCCGCGCCCCGCGATCAGCGCTTGCGGTCTGCCGGATAGATGCCCAGCACGTTCAGTTCCGTGGTGAAGAAGCCCAGCTCCTCCAGCGCGCGGGCGACGGGCGGGTCATCGGGATGGCCCTCGATATCGGCGTAGAACTCCGTCGCGGTGAAGCTGCCGCCGACCATATAGCTTTCCAGCTTGGTCATGTTCACCCCGTTGGTCGCGAAGCCGCCCAGCGCCTTGTACAGCGCCGCCGGAATGTTGCGCACCCGGAAGGTGAAAGTGGTGATCATGTCCTCGGCGCGGCGGCTGCCATCGGCCTCGCGCGACATTACCAGAAAGCGGGTCGTGTTGTTCTTGTGATCCTCGATATGGCGGGCCAGCACGTCCAGCCCGTAGATTTCGGCCGCCAGCTCGCTGGCCAGCGCCGCCCGTTCCGGCAGGCCCGCCTCGGCCACCTCGCGCGCGGCGCGGGCATTGTCGCTGGAAACCTTGCCCTTGATGCCATGCGCCTTCAGGAAGCCCGCGCATTGCGGCAGGATCACCACATGGCCATGCGCCTCGGTCACGTCTTCCAGCTTGGCGCCCTTGACGCCCAAGAGGTTCACATGCACCCGCACGAAGGCCTCGTCCACGATATGCAGCCCGGCGCGTGGCAAAAGGCTGTGCACATCGGCAACCCGGCCATAGGTCGAATTCTCGACCGCCAGCATCCCCAGTTCCACCTCGCCCGAACGGGTCATCTCGACCACGTCCTCGAAGGTCTGGCAGGGCACGACTTCCCATCCCGGCCGGGCCTGGGCGCAGGCCTGATGCGAATAGGCGCCCGGCTCGCCCTGAAAGGCGATCCGGCCCGGACTTGCGGCTGCGGAAGTGTCGGGTTTGGCCGTCATGGGCGCGGGCTCCGTCCTTGGGCTGCCGAAAAGGGCGGCAGGGGCGTTTCGTCGCGCTCCTACACCTTGCGCAACATGGGGGGAAGCATATAGAAACCCCGCGACGGACGGCCAAGGGAAGCAAGCGACATGTTCGACACGATGACGGCGACCAAGACTGTTGGGGCGGTTTGCGGGGCGCTGCTCGTGTTCCTGCTGGGCAACTGGGCCGCGACCTCGATCTATGCGATGGGCTCGGGCGGCCATGGCGCCGAAGGCGAAAGCACCCAAGCCTATACGATCGATACCGGCGCCGCGGCCCCGGCCGCCGAGGCTGGCCCGGCGATCGACGTTCCCGCCGTTCTGGCCGCTGGCGATGCCGCCGCTGGCGAAAAGGTCTTTGGCAAGTGCAAGGCCTGCCACAGCATCGAGGCCAAGGATGGCACCGGCCCGCATCTGAACGGCGTGGTCGGCCGCCCGATCGCCACGGTCGAGGGCTTCGCCTATTCCGACTCGATGGCCGCCCATCACCCGGCGGTTTGGGATGCGGAAACCCTGTTCCACTTCCTGGAAAACCCCAAGGCCTTCGCCGCCGACACCAAGATGAAATTCGCGGGGCTGCCGAAGCCCGAGGACCGGGCGAACCTGATCGCCTTCCTGACGCAGCACCCCTAAGCCGTCCGGCGATCGGAACGCCAAGGCCGTGCCCGAAAGGCGCGGCCTTTTTCATTGCCGCAGGGGCAAGGACACGTTTCCCTCACGCATTCGCGCCTTTTCCATCGACATTCGCCGCACTAGCATCACAGACTGCGGCAACGGATCGGAACTGGAGGAACGGATGGTGCAGCGGGTCGGTCGGGCTAGGGCGCAGATGCAGAAACCGGGCGGTCGGGCGCGCGAAGACGGTCGGGCCATTGCGCTTCAGGCACGGCGCGACGGCGGAAGGCTGACGCATCTCCTCACCGGGGGCCTGCTGGCCGGGGCGCTGCTCCTGGCGGGCGCGGGTCTGGCGCGGGCGCAGGAAACGACCGGGACGACAGAGCCTGCGGCCGATCCCGGCAAGGTGATCGTCAGCCACGGCATCTCCACCTTTGGCGAGTTGGCCCTGCCGCCGGACTTTCCCTACCTGCCCTATGTGAACCCTGATGCCCCCAAGGGCGGCGAGATCAGCGAGTGGTCGCCCGGCACTTTTGACAGCTTCAACCCCTATTCGATCCAGGGCAATGCCGCCGCCCTGTCTTCGATCTTCTATGAATCGATCCTTTCCGGAACCGCCGACGATGTCAGCGCCGCCTATTGCCTGCTTTGCGAGACGATGGAATATCCCGAGGACCGGTCCTGGGTGATCTTCAACCTGCGCAAGGACGTGACTTTCTCGGACGGCAGCCCCTTCACCGCCGAAGACGTGCTGTTCAGCCACAACCTGTTCATGGAAAAGGGTATCCCGGAATATCGCAGCGTCGCGGGCGGCAAGTTCCAGTCCGTCGAAGTGCTGGATCCCTACCGGATCAAGTTCACCTTCACCCCCGGCACGCCGTTCCGCGACATGCCCGTCCAGGCAGGCGGCACGACGATCTTCTCGAAGAAATACTACGAAGAGAACAACCAGGACCTCGAACGCTCCAGCCTGAAACCCTTTCTCGGAACCGGCCCCTATGTGCTTGAAAGCTTCGAGCCGGGTCAGCAGGTCGTCTATGCCCGCAATCCGAACTACTGGGGCGAGAAGCATCCGCTGAACATCGGCCAGAACAATTTCGACCGCATCCGCATCGAATATTTCGCCGATGACAACGCGGCCTTCGAGGCGTTCAAGGGCGGCGTCTACACGTTCCGCAACGAAAGCCTTCCCAAACGCTGGGCGCAGGAATTCGACTTTCCGGCGGTGAAGTCGGGTGACGTGGTCAAGGAAGTGCTTCCGTCGGGCGATATCGCCGGGGGGCAGTCGATCATCTTCAACCTTCGCCGCCCGCAATTCCAGGACCCGCGGGTGCGCGAGGCGCTGGGCCTGATGTTCAATTTCGAATGGTCGAACAAATCCCTGTTCTATGGTCTTCTGGCCCGGGTGAATTCGATCTGGGAAAACTCGGACATGGCGGCGACGGGCACACCCACGCCCGAAGAAGTGGCCCTGTTGCAGCCGCTGGTGGACCAGGGTCTGCTGCCCGCCAGCATCCTGACCGACGAAGTGCCGATGGGCTCGGTCTCGAATGCGGACACGCCGCTTGACCGGCGCAACCTGCGCCGCGCCTCGGCCCTCTTGGACGAGGCGGGCTGGATCGCGGGCGATGACGGGATGCGCCGCAACGCCCAGGGCCAGAAACTGCGCATGGCGATGATTCATACCCGCACCGATCTGCTTCCGCCGATGCTGGCCTATGTCGAGAACCTGCGGGCGCTGGGCGTCGATGCCAGCTTCGACATCATCGACGATGCGCAATTGCAGGAACGCGCCAGCCCGCCCAGCTTTGATTTCGACGCCCTGCCGACCACCGTGGTGAATGGCGGGCTGGAGCCGGGGGAGCAGGTGCTGGGTCAGGCTTGGTCTTCCACGGCGAAAGACAATTCCAGTCGCAACCGCATGGGCTATGCCAATCCGGCAGTCGACAAGCTCGTTGTGATTGCCGGAGCAGCCGCCAGCCGGGAAGAGCTGACCAATGTGATCCGCGCGCTGGACCGCGTGCTGCGCTCGGAATTCGTCGTCGTTCCGCGCTATTACAAGCGCGACAACTGGGTCGCCTATTACAACATGTATGAGCATCCCAAAAACCTGCCGCCCTATGCGGTCGGGGAACTTGCGTTCTGGTGGTACAGCGCCGAAAAGGCCGATGCGCTCAAGGCCAAGGGCGCCTTGAAGTAGACAAGGGACGGTTCGGGCTTTGGGCGCCTATATCCTTCGACGGCTTCTCCTGGTGATCCCGACGCTGTTCGGGATCATGGTGATCAACTTTGCCCTGACGCAATTCGTCCCCGGCGGGCCGATCGACCAGATCCGCGCCCGGCTGGAAGGCGAGGGCGATGCGATCCAGAGCATTGCCGGAACCGAGGGCGGCGGTGTTCAGGATGATGGTGCCGGGTCTTCCGCCGCCCGTGGCCTGCCGCCGGAGTTCCTGGCCAAGCTCAAGGTCGAATTCGGCTTCTCGCGCGTGGTCTGCGACGCGGGCTTCACCGGCACACCGTCCCTCAAGGCAGCGGAATGCCATGAAGAGCCGATCCCCGCGCTGGAACGCTTCTTCATCATGATGGGCAAGTTCCTGGTCTTCGATTTCGGCGACAGCTATTTCCGCAACATCAGTGTCGTCGATCTGATCCTGGAAAAGATGCCGGTCTCGATCACGCTCGGCCTCTGGGCGACGCTGATCTCCTACATGATCTCGATCCCGCTCGGCATCCGCAAGGCGGTGAAGGACGGCTCGCGCTTCGACACCTGGACCTCCGGCATCATCATCGCGGCCTATGCGATCCCGTCCTTCCTCTTCGCCATCCTGCTGATGGTCCTCTTCGCGGGCGGCAGCTATTTCCAGTGGTTCCCGCTGCGCGGCCTCACCTCGTCCAACTGGGACAGTCTCAGCCTCACAGGCAAGGTGCTGGACTATCTCTGGCACATCGTCCTGCCGGTCACGGCGCAGGTGATTTCCGGCTTCGCCACGCTGACCCTGCTGACCAAGAACAGCTTCCTCGACGAGATCCGCAAGCAATATGTGATGACCGCCCGCGCCAAGGGCCTGTCGGAAGGCCGCGTCCTCTATGGCCATGTCTTCCGCAACGCGATGCTGATCGTGATCGCGGGCTTTCCGGCGCTGTTCCTGTCGGTCTTCTTCGGCTCGTCCCTGCTGATCGAGGTGATCTTCTCGCTCGACGGGCTGGGTCAACTGTCCTACCGCGCGATCCTGGACCGCGACTATCCGATCATCTTCGGCACGCTTTATGCCTTTGGCCTGATCGGCCTTGTCATGGGGATCGTGTCGGACCTGATGTATGTCTATGTCGATCCGCGCATCGACTTTGAAAAGCGGACCGGCTGATGGCGCTGTCCCCCCTGAACCAGCGCCGCTGGCGCAATTTCAAGCAGAACCGCCGCGCGGTCTGGTCTTTGGCGATCTTTGTCGTCCTCTACGGCATTTCGCTTTTTGCCGAGCTTCTGGCCAATGACCGGCCGCTTCTCGTCAAGTATCAGGACGGCTATTACACGCCCTTCCTGAATTTCTATTCGGAAAAGACCTTCGGCGGCGATCTGGGCACCGAGGCGAATTACGCAACGCCCGAAGTGCAATGCCTGATCGTTTCGGGCGGATCGCTGGATTGCTGGGATGACCCCGATGCCATCAAGGCCGAGGCGCAGGACAAGGGCACCGCCCTGGGCCAACCCATCCAGCAGGGCTGGATGATCTGGGCGCCGATCCCCTACAGCTACAACACCATCGTCAACACCGGCGGCGTGGCTCCGGGGCCGATCACGGCGCAGAACTGGCTGGGCACCGACGATACGTCGCGCGATGTGCTGGCCCGCGTGATCTACGGCTTCCGGCTTTCGGTCAGCTTCGCCCTGATCGTCACTGTGCTGACTTCGGTCGTCGGCATCGCGGCCGGCGCGGTGCAGGGCTATTTCGGCGGCATGACCGATCTGGTGATGCAGCGCCTGATCGAGATCTGGGGCGCGACGCCGCAGCTTTACATCATCATCATCCTGACCTCGATCCTGTCGAAATCTGTCTGGCTGCTGATCGTTCTGATGGTCGCCTTTGGCTGGACAGGGCTTGTGGGCGTGGTCCGGGCCGAATTCCTGCGGGCGCGGAATTTCGAATATGTCCGCGCCGCCCGCGCGCTGGGCGTGTCGGACACGCAGATCATGTTCCGCCACATCCTGCCCAATGCCATGGTCGCGACGCTGACCTTCCTGCCCTTCATCGTCACCGGCGTCATCGGTTCGCTCGCCGGGCTTGACTATCTGGGCTTCGGCCTGCCCGCCGACGCGCCCTCGCTGGGGCAATTGTCGCGCCAGGCCCAGGGCAACCTGCAATCGCCGAATCTGGCCTTCACGGCCTTCTTCACCTTCGCCATCATGCTGACGCTGCTGATCTTCATCTTCGAAGGCGTGCGCGATGCCTTCGATCCGCGGAAGACCTTCAGATGAGCCTGCTTGACGTCCGCGACCTGCGGATCTCTTTCACCCAGGACGGCCGCGTGATCGAGGCGGTGAAGGGCGTCTCGTTCCGGCTGGAAAAGGGCGAGACGCTGGCCCTGGTCGGCGAAAGCGGATCGGGCAAATCGGTCACGGCCCTGTCCACCGTGCGGCTTCTGCCCGACAGCGCCCGCGTCTCGGGGCAGATCAACTGGCAGGGCCGCGATCTTGCAGGCCTGTCGGAACGCGAATTGCGCGGCGTGCGCGGCAATGACATCAGCTTCATCTTCCAGGAGCCGATGACCTCGCTCAACCCTCTGCATGTCATCGGCCGCCAGATCACCGAGGCGCTGACCCTGCATCAGGGCCTGACCGGCACGGCGGCGATGGAGCGCGCGCTGGACCTGCTGGAGAAGGTCGGCATCCGCGATGCCAAAAGCCGCTTGACCGCCTATCCGCATGAATTGTCGGGCGGGCAGCGCCAGCGGGTGATGATCGCCATGGCGCTGGCCAACAAGCCGCAGCTTCTGATCGCCGACGAACCCACCACCGCGCTGGACGTGACGATCCAGGCCCAGATCCTTGATCTTCTGGCCGAGCTGAAGCGGTCGGAAGGCCTGTCGCTTCTGTTCATCACCCATGACCTGAACATCGTCCGCCGCATCGCCGACCGGGTGGCGGTGATGCAGGGCGGCGAGATCGTGGAAACCGGCCCTTCGGCCCGGGTCTTCGCCGACCCGCAGCATCCCTATACGAAAAAGCTGCTCGCGGCCGAGGCCGTCGGCCAACCCGGGCCGGTGGCGGTGAACGCGCCCGAAGTGGTGCGGGCCGAAAAGCTGCGCATCTGGTTCCCGATCACCAAGGGCCTTTTGAAGCGCACCGTCGGCCATGTGAAGGCGGTGAACGAGGCGACGCTTTCCCTGCGCGCGGGCGAAACGCTGGGCATTGTGGGCGAAAGCGGCTCGGGCAAGACCACGCTGGCGCTGGCGCTGATGCGGCTGATCCCGTCGCAGGGCAAGATCGTGTTCCTGGGCCGCGACATCACCCGTCTCGATCAGGTCCACAGCGAGGCAACGGTGCGCAGCACGCGCGGGCTGGCCGAGGCCGATACCGTGGTCGATGTCGCCGAGGCGGGCCTCGACACGCTGCTGCGCGCCCGGGGCCGCAAGGCGATGCGCGCGCTCCGGCGTCATATGCAGATCGTCTTCCAGGACCCGTTCGGCAGCCTTTCGCCGCGCATGACGGCGGAAGAGATCATCTCCGAGGGGCTGGGCGTCCATGGCGTCGAACCCGGCCGCAACCGGCGCGAGATGGTGGCCGAGATCATGGCCGAAGTGGGCCTCGACCCCGCAATGATGGGCCGTTATCCGCATGAATTTTCCGGTGGCCAGCGCCAGCGCATCGCCATCGCCCGCGCCATGATCCTGCGCCCGAAACTTGTGGTGCTGGATGAACCGACCTCGGCGCTCGACATGACGGTGCAGGTCCAGATCGTCGATCTTCTGCGCAGGCTGCAGGCGAAATGGGGCCTCGCCTTCATCTTCATCAGCCATGACCTGCGGGTGATCCGCGCCATGTCGCACAAGGTCATGGTGATGAAGGCGGGCGATGTGGTCGAAGAAGGCCCCGTCGATCAGATCTTCGCCCGCCCCGCGACCGACTACACCAAAGCGTTGATGAAGGCCGCATTCGGCACGGCCGGCTAGGGCAGGGGGCGCCGATGAAGATCCTCTTCGTCCACCAGAACTTCCCGGGCCAGTTCCTGCACCTCGCCCCCGCCCTGGCCGCGCGCGGGCATGAATGCCGGGCGCTGACCGATGCGGTGAACCCGCGCCAGACCGGCACGCAGACCTGGCGCTACAAGCACGAAGCCGCCGCCGTCGACCCCGCCGCCACCCGGCTGGGGCGCAATTACACCACCATGTCCGATCGCGGCGTCACCGTCGCCCGCGCCTGTATGCAACTGCGCGACCGCGAGGGCTATGTTCCCGACGTGATCATCGGCCATTCCGGCTGGGGCGAGACGCTGTTCCTCAAGGAAGTGTGGCCCGGGGCGAAACTGCTGGTCTATGCCGAATTCTACTACAGGGGCCGGGGGGCCGATGTCGGCTTTGATCCCGAATTCAACCCCGCCAGCTTCGACCAGGTGATGATCGCCCAGGGCCGCACCGCGCATCTGGGCCAGGCGCTGGCCCATGCCGACTGCGGGCTCTCGCCGACCGAATGGCAGGCCTCGACCTATCCGCCGCCGCTGCGCGCCATGATCGAGGTGATCTTCGACGGCGTCGACACCGCCACCCTGCGCCCCGACCCGCAGGCCGAACTGACGCTGCAGGACGGGACGACCCTGCGAGCGGGGGATGAGGTTCTGACCTTCGTCAACCGCAATCTCGAACCCTATCGCGGCTACCATATCTTCCTGCGCGCCCTGCCCGCCGTGCTGAAGGCGCGGCCCGGGGCGCGCGTCGTCATCGTCGGGGGCGACGAGGTCAGCTATGGCGCCGCGCCAAAGAACGCCAAGGGCTGGAAAGAGATCTTCCTGAACGAGGTGCGCGACCGGATCGACCTGTCCCGCGTCCATTTCGTGGGCAAGCTGCCCTATGCCGATTTCACCCGCCTCATGCAGATCAGCCGCGTCCATGCCTATCTGACCTATCCCTTCGTCCTGTCCTGGTCGATGGTCGAGGCGATGGCAGCGGGCGCGCTGGTCGTGGGCAGCCGCGTCGCCCCGGTGGAAGAGGTGATCCGCCATGGCGAGAACGGGCTTCTGGTCGATTTCTTCGACATTCCCGCCTGGTCCGACACGCTGATCGCCGCGCTTGCCGACCCGGCCTGCTTCGCCCCCCTGCGCGCCGCCGCCCGCCAGAGCATCATCGACCGCTACGATCTGCACGGCGTCTGCCTGCCGCGTCTGGTCGCGCTGGTCGAAGGGCTCGGGCCTGCCGGCGGGTCTTGCTAGGTCCCTTCCGCAAAGTTATTGCAATCGCGATGGTTGCCGGGCAAGTTTGTGTCATGCGCTGGATGCATGCCTGCCAATATGTCGCAAAATTATCATGATGCGTCGTTTTTGGCTGAGAAATAGGTAGATCTGATCATGCTGGTGCCGATTCAGCATGTTAGGGCGCAGGGTCATGTTCCGCTTCTATCAACACCACTTCGAATGGCGCGGCAGGGCGCTCATGGCGGCCAGCTACGACGTCCTGAGCGAATTCTACGCCTATCCGCTGCAGGTCGATCTGGGCGGCACCCCCCTGACCATCACGGATCGCAGCGCGATGTTCGTGCATCTGCACCGCCACCGAACCGCGCTCGAGGCCGCCGGAATCAAGGCGCTGGTGCCGCGTGTGGTGGCGATGGACCTGCCCGGCGCGGGCTCGCGGGTCTGGGTCCGCTGGCGGCAGGATATGGGCGGCAGCTTTGGGCCGAACTGGTCGGACGCCGTCTATCACATGCGGGTCGAGGACAACCGCGCCCTGATCACCCGCATCGCCTTCACCCGCCTGATGCTGCCCGAATTCGGCCGCGCCGCCACCCATCGCCGCCTTGTCCGCAGCGGCGCCGAAAACGCCTAGCGACAGGCCTCGGCGCTACATCAGCGGGCGCCGCTCCTCCTTGGCCTCCTCGATCATCGCCACCGCCTGCAACTGGGCCGGGTCCATCACCTCCAGCACGCCGCGCGCCCAATTGGCGATCTTGCGCTGGCGCAGTTCGGCCAGGGTCTTGTTGGTATGGACCAGCGACAGGCCCAGGGCATCGGCCAGATCCTGCTGGCGAAAGGGCAGGGGCACCGTATCCTTGGTGCCCAGCTTCACCGCCCGCAGCCGTTTGAACAGCCGGAACAGCGCCCAGGCCACCCGCTGCAATCCGTCGCGCTGGCCCAGCGTGGCGACCGTCTCGCCCAGGAAATGTTCCTCGACGGCAGAAATCCAGGTCAGGTCAAAGGCCCGCGAGGGGTGGTTGCGGAAGACCGACCAGATCTCCTCGCGCTTGAAGACGCAAAGGACCATATCGGTCGAGGCCTCGACCGAATGGCGCATCGCACCGATCACCCCCGCCTGCAAGCCCAGGAAATCGCCCGGCATGGCAAAGTTGATCACCTGCCGGCTGCCGTCTTCCAATGTCTTGTAACGTGTCGCCATGCCGCGCAGCACGGTGAAAAGCTGCGGGCTTTTCGATCCTTCGATCAGGATCGTCGTGCCGCGATCGACCACCAGCTCGCCGCTCTTGAACTTCAGCATGAAGTCCAGCTCCTGCGGATCGAAGGGCAGGAACAGCTCCATCCCCCGCAGCGGGCAGTCATCGCATTTTGTAACTGTCATTTCCGTCCCGCCCCGCAATGTCCGGTTGCTATGTCACAGTTAAATGCGCGAGGCGGCGAAAGGTTGCATAGCGGGGGCAGCGTTAACGGAGGCGACCATGCTGCGCGCGACGGATTGCCTTGTTGTGGCCCGCGACCCCTATCTTTCGGCCGATCTTGCCGTGTCGCTCGAGGACTTGTTCAAGGGCATCCGCGTCGTCGTCACGGCCAGCGTCGACGAGGCACAGCAGATGGTGCCCAGCCTGCCGCGCATCGGCCTTGCCGTGCTGGACGCCGCATTGGACTGCGCCGAACGCGCCGCGCTTGCCGCCGAGCTTTCGGCACAGGGTGCCATGATCGCCGTGGTCGGCAGCCTGCAACCCGCCAAGTGCGGCGAGGTCGAGGACGGCATCCGCCGTTTCTTCTTCAATGACGAGCTGCTGGCCTGGCTGGCCACGCTGGTGCAGCCGCCGCAAGGCTAGGACAAAGCGGCGATCCGGCGTCAGGCCCGCAAGGGCGGTGGACCTTGGCGCGGTCAGGGCCTAGTCTGACCCCCTGTCATATCCGCCCGAGTCAAAGCCGAAAGCCCGCCGCATCCATGAGCGAGACCTCCGAGAAATCCTATCAGGTGCTGGCGCGGAAATACCGCCCGCAGACCTTCGCCGACCTGATCGGTCAGGACGCCATGGTCCGCACCCTGAAGAACGCCTTCGCCTCTGACCGCATCGCCCATGCTTTCGTGATGACCGGGGTGCGCGGAGTGGGCAAGACCACCACGGCGCGCATCGTCGCCAAGGGGCTGAACTGCGTCGGCCCCGATGGCAAAGGCGGCCCCACGACCGAACCCTGTCTGGTCTGCGAACCCTGCCGCGCCATCGCCGAAGGCCGCCATGTCGATGTGATCGAGATGGACGCCGCCTCGAATACCGGCGTCGATGACATCCGCCAGACCATCATCGGCTCGGTCCATTACGCGCCCGCCTCAGCCCGCTACAAGGTCTTCATCGTCGACGAAGTCCATATGCTGTCGACCAGTGCCTTCAACGCGCTTCTGAAGACGCTCGAGGAACCGCCCGCCCATGTGAAGTTCATCTTCGCCACCACCGAAATCCGCAAGGTTCCGGTGACGATCCTGTCGCGCTGCCAGCGCTTCGACCTCAAGCGCATCGAACCCGAAGTGATGCTGGCCCATCTTGCCAAGGTGGCGAAAGCCGAAGGGGCGACCCTGGCCGAAGATGCCCTTGCTCTCATCACCCGCGCCGCCGAAGGCTCGGTCCGCGACGCGATGAGCCTGATGGATCAGGCCATCGCCATGGGCGGGGGGGAAACCTCCGGTCCGCAGGTCCGCGCCATGCTGGGCCTGGCCGACCGGGGCCGCGTGCTTGACCTGTTCGACCTGATCATGAAGGGCGAGGCGGCGGCCGCCCTGTCGGAACTGTCGGCGCAATATGCCGATGGGGCCGATCCCATGGCCGTCTTGCGCGACCTGGCCGAGATCACGCATTGGATTTCCGTCATCAAGATCACGCCCGAAGCGGCGGAAGACCCGACCACGCCGCCCGACGAACGCCGCCGCGGGTTGGAAATGGCCGAAGGGCTGTCGATGCGCGCACTCTCGCGCATGTGGCAGATGCTTCTGAAAGCGATCGAGGAAGTGGGCCTTGCCCCCAATGCGATGATGGCGGCCGAAATGGCGGTGATCCGCCTGACCCATGTCGCCGACCTGCCCGATCCTGAAACGCTGGTGCGCAAACTGTCGGAAGACCCGCGCCCGCCCGCCCCCGGCGGCGGTGGCGGCGCCAGGGCAGGGGGCGCGCCCGCCGGGGCCGTCCATGCCCCCATGGCCCGCGCCCCGATGCGCGGCCCCGTCAGTGGCCCCGTCGCCGCGGCGGCGGCCCCGGTTCTGGCCGAGGGTCAGTTGCAGGTCTATGCAACCTTCGACCAGATCGTCGCCCTGATCCGCGAAAAGCGCGACATGCTGCTGCTGGCCGAGGTCGAGGATTACCTGCGCCTCGTCCGCTATTCCCCCGGCCGGATCGAGTTCGAACCCGGCCCCGGCGCCAGGCCCGACCTTGCCGCCCGCTTGTCGCAGCGCCTGCAAGGCTGGACCGGGGCGCGCTGGGGCGTCTCGGTCGTGTCCTCCGGCGGCGCGCCCACCGTGTCCGAGGTCAAGGCCCGCGAAAAGGAAGCGGCGCTTGCCGAGGCGCGCGAGAACCCGCTGGTCCAGGCCGTCCTCGCCGCCTTCCCGCAGGCCAGGATCACCGAGATCCGCAACCCCGAGGCGCTGGCCGCCCGCGCCGCCGCCGAAGCCCTGCCCGAGGTGGAGGCCGAATTCGATGACGACTGGGACCCGTTCGAATCCTGACCCCGTCCGGGCAATCGTCTGCCCCGCGCACCGACCCCGAGGTTTCGCAGAAAACGCGCCTGCGGGCCTGACCAGAATTTTCGCCGAAAATTCCTCGCCATGCTGACCCCGCGCCGCGCCACGCCCGCCGATGCGGCGCAGATCGCGCGGCTGAACCGCCACATCCAGTCCTGGCACGCGGCGCAATATCCCGAAACCTTCCACCCCGATCCCGATCCTGCCGAAGTCACCGCCCATTTCGCCGCGCGTCTGGCCGAACCGGGCGTGACCTGCCTTCTCCTCGGCGACCCGCCCCAGGCCTATGCGCTCCTCTCCCTTCAGGATCGCCCCGCCTCGCCCTTCTCTCCGGCGCGCCGCCGTCTGATGATCGACCATATCGCCGTCGATCCGGCCTTCCGCCGTCAGGGCCTGGGCCGCGCCCTTCTGGCCGCCGCCCGCGCCGAAGCGCGCGCCCTTGCCTGCGACGAAATCCTGCTCGACACATGGGAGGCGAACCACGACGCCCACCGCTTCTTCGCGGCCCAGGGCTTTGCCCCCCGCCGCAGCCTCTGGCGCGCCTTGCCCTGAAACAGCGCTTTGCCTTGCGCCAGACCCGCCCCGACCGTATCTGAGACAAAAGCCGTCAGGAGGAAACACACATGTTCAAGGGTCTCGGGGGCCTCGCCGGTCTGGGCGACATGGGCAAGATGATGAAGGCCGCCCAGGAGATGCAGGAAAAGATGGCCGCGCTCCAGGAAGACATGGCGCGCACCGTCGTTGTGGGTGAATCCGGCGCCGGTCTGGTCAAGGCGCGGGCGACGGCGAAGGGAGAGGTCACCGGCCTCGACATCGACGCCTCGATCCTGGTTCCCACCGAAAAGGAAGTGCTGGAAGACCTGATCCTCGCCGCGATCCGCGACGCCCAGTCGAAAGGCGCCGCCCGCCAGTCCGAGGAAATGCGCAAGATGGCCGAAGCGCTGGGTCTGCCCCCCGGCATGAACCTGCCCTTCTGAACCATGGCGCGCGACGCGACCGGCATCGAGGCGCTGATCGAGCTGATGGCCCGCCTGCCGGGCCTTGGCCCGCGCTCGGCCCGCCGCGCCGTTCTGATGATGCTCAAGAAACGCGGCCAGGTCATGGCCCCCCTGGCGCAGGCCATGGCCCAGGTCGCGCTTGCCGCCAAGGACTGCCATGTCTGCGGCAACATCTCGACCGAGGAGACCTGCCCGATCTGCGCCGATCCCGCCCGCGCCACCGGCACGATCTGCGTGGTCGAGGATGTGGCCGATCTCTGGGCGCTGGAACGCAGCGGCGTCTTTGCGGGCCGCTACCATGTGCTGGGCGGCACGCTTTCGGCGCTTGATTCCATCGGTCCGGACGAGCTGGGCATCCCCCGCCTCGCCCGCCGCGTCGCCGATCAGGGCATCACCGAGGTCATCCTTGCCCTGAACGCCACCGTCGACGGCCAGACCACCGCCCATTACATCGCCGATGCGCTGGCCGCCACCGGCGCCGAGATCACCACCTTGGCCCAGGGCGTGCCCATCGGCGGCGAGCTGGATTATCTCGACGATGGCACCATCGGCGCCGCCCTGCGCGCCCGCCGCCGCATCTGACCCGCAAGCCCCCGGCTTCCCACGGTTTCCCGCAAGGGGCCGCACCCGGCCCCGGCTCTGGCCCCGCTTCCTTTCCCGGCCCCGCCCGCCGATCCGCCCTTCCGGGAATTGCTTTTCCCGCAGGCTCCGCTTATCTCGGGGTCCGACAGAAAAGGCCGGGAAGGCACCATCCATGAACTGGATCACCAATTACGTCCGCCCGAAGATCAACTCGCTCTTCTCGCGGCGCGAGGTTCCCGAGAACCTTTGGACCAAGTGCCCCGAATGCGGCACCATGCTGTTCCATCGCGAACTGGCGGCGAATCTCAACGTCTGCTCGAATTGCGATCATCACATGACGATCAGCCCGCGCGACCGCTTCGCCGCGCTGTTCGACGGCGGCATCTTCACCGAGGTCAAGGTCCCCGATCCCGCCGCCGACCCGCTGCATTTCCGCGACCAGAAGAAATATACCGAACGGCTCAAGGCCGCGCAGAAGGCCAGCGGCGAACGCGACGCCATGCTGGTGGCCGAGGGCGAAATCGGCCGCACCCCCATCGTCGCCGCCGCGCAGGATTTCAGCTTCATGGCCGGGTCCATGGGCATGTATGTCGGCAATGCCATCGTCGCCGCCGCGACCCGCGCGGTCGAACGCAAGAAACCCCTCGTCCTCTTCTCCGCCTCGGGTGGCGCGCGGATGCAGGAGGGGATGCTCTCGCTCATGCAGATGCCGCGCACCACGGTCGCGGTTCAGATGCTGAAAGAGGCGGGGCTGCCCTATATCGTCGTGCTGACCCATCCGACGACCGGCGGCGTCACCGCCTCTTACGCCATGCTGGGCGACATCCAGATTTCCGAACCCAATGCCCAGATCGGCTTTGCCGGCGCGCGGGTGATCGAACAGACCATCCGCGAGAAACTGCCCGAAGGCTTCCAGCGCGCCGAATATCTCCTCGATCACGGCATGCTGGACCGCGTCATCCACCGCAAGGCGATGCGCGAGGAACTGGTCACGCTCCTGCGGATGCTGCTGGCCCTGCCGCCCGCCATCAAGGGAGAGCTGAGCGCCCCGCCCGAAGCCCCCGCCGTCCCGGTGGAGGAGACCAAGGCGTGACCGCGACCCAGGCTGCCGCTTCCGGTTCCGACGCGATTCTCGCGCGGCTGATGGGGTTGCACCCCAAGATCATCGACCTGACGCTGGATCGCGTCCACCGCCTTCTGGCGGCCCTCGGCCATCCCGAACGCAGCCTGCCGCCGGTGATCCATGTCGCGGGCACCAATGGCAAGGGCAGCACCCAGGCCATGATCCGCGCCGGGCTGGAACAGGCGGGCGACCGTGTCCATGCCTATACCTCGCCCCATCTCGCCCGCTTCCATGAACGCATCCGCGTCGCGGGCCAGTTGATTTCCGAACCCGCCCTGATGGCGCTTTTGGACGATTGCGAGGCCGCGAATGGCGGTCATGCGATCACTTTCTTCGAGATCACCACCTGCGCGGCCTTCCTGGCCTTCGCCCGCAATCCCGCCGACTGGACGCTTCTCGAGGTCGGCCTTGGCGGCAGGCTTGATGCCACCAATGTCGTCGACCAGCCGCGCCTGACCATCATCACCCCGGTCTCGATCGACCATCAGCAATATCTGGGCGAAACGCTGGCCGAAATCGCGGGCGAGAAGGCCGGCATCATCAAGCGCGGCGTGCCCTGCGTCGTCGGCCCGCAGGAAGAGGCGGGCCTGGCGGTGATCGAAGCCCGCGCCGAACGGCTTGGCGCGCCGCTCTTTGTCCATGGCCAGCATTGGCACGCGTCCGAGGAAAACGGCCGCCTGGTCTATCAGGATGAGAACGGTCTGCTCGACCTGCCTTTGCCGAACCTGCCCGGCCCGCATCAGATCCAGAATGCCGGGGCCGCCGTGGCCGCGCTGCGCCTTCTGGGCCGCGACGCCGCCGCCTGCGAGGCCGCCGTGTCCCGCGCCGAATGGCCCGCGCGCATGCAGCGCCTGCGCAGCGGCCCCTTGGTCGAAAGCGCGCCGCAGGTCGAGCTTTGGCTCGATGGCGGCCACAACCCGGCCGGCGGCCTGGCCGTCGCGGCCACGCTGGCGCGGATGCCCGCGCGCGAGACGCATCTGATCTGCGGGATGCTGAACACCAAGGACGTGCGCGGTTACATGCGCCCGCTTTCGGGCCAGGCGACAAAGCTCTGGGCAGTCTCGATCCCGGGCGAGATGAACACGCTCCCGGCCGAAGCCACCCGCGATGCCGCCGCCGCCGAAGGCATTCCCGCCGAAGCCACCGCCTCGGTCGCTGCGGCGCTTGCCGCCATCGCGGCGCAGAACCCGCAGGCCCGCGTGCTGATCTGCGGCTCGCTCTATCTGGCCGGGCAGGTGCTCAAGGACAACGGCTAGGGCCGGACGGGAAAGGGCAGGGGGGGCCTCAGGCCGCGTAGCGCGCGAGGAACATTTCCACCGCGCCCCTGACCGATTTCTCCACATCCTCGGGCTTGATCGTATCGGCCATGCCAAAGATCAGCTTTTCGTGGATATGTGCCTTGCACAATTGCGCGAACTGGTCGGCGGCCAGGTCGAAATCCTCGACCCGAAGCTGCCCCCTGGCCACAAGTTGGCGCATGTGATGCACCAGCCGCTCATGGATCAGCCCCGGCCCGTTCTCGTAGAAGGTTCGGGCGATCTCGGGGAACCGCGTCCCTTCCGCCGCGATCAGGCGGAACATGTTGCGCCCGAAATCCGACATCAGGAACCCTGCGATCCGGCTGGCGGCAAAGGTCAGGATGTCTTCGATCGGCGCGGTGTAATCCAGCTCCGCCTCGGCCTCGGCGGTCTGGCGGCGGCATTCGGTGTTGCAGATCTCGGTGAACAGCAGGCGCTTGTCGGGGAAATAGGCGTAAAGCGTCGCCTTGCTGACCCCGGCCTCGCGGGCGATCTCGTCGACCGAGGCGCCATCGAAACCGTCGCGCAGGAAGATGCGCCGCGCACCGTCGATCACCTGATCGAACTTGCGGCCCCGGCGGATCTCGATGTCCCGGCTGTCAAACTCTTCGGCTGCGCTCATCATCCCCCCATGGCTTGACCATAGCCGCAGGCCCTTGCTGGGTTCAAGCACGGGAGGGGCCATTCGGTTCCCCATCCTGTTCCAGCCTCATCCTGGCCCTGGCATCCTCCGGGGGCGCAGCCAGCGCATCGCCACGCGTCCAAGACCCATTGGCAGGGGGGCAAGGCGCCCCCCGGGCGTCAGCCGAAAGGGCTGCGCAGGTCTATTCCTGCGCCACGCAGATCGTGGTCGTGGCTTCGGCCGCGCAGCCCTTGCTGCTGCCGGTCACCGTCTCGGTCGGGAAGCTCAGCGAGGGCAACAGGATCTCCATCGTCTGTGCGGCGGCGGGCAGGGCCAGCGAAACGGCGATCGCGGCGGCGGGGATAAGCGATTTGAGGGCCATCTTGCATCTCCATCGGAAGAGGGCGGGTGTTCTGTGAGTCGCAATATGAACTGAACGGTTCAGTTTGTCCAGATAGTTCTGAACCGATCAGTTCAGTTTTCACCGCTTGCCTTTCGCCGCCTGCCTCCGATAGTTTAGAACCATTCCAAATCGTGGTGCCCCATGCTCTCCGCCCTCACCTCCCGCCGCCGCTTTGCCGATCTGTCGGAACAGGAAGTGTTGGCCCTCGCCATCTCGTCCGAGGAAGACGACGCCCGCATCTATCGCAGCTATGCCGAACGCCTGCGCGCCGATTTCCCCGCCACCGCCCAGATCTTCGACGGCATGGCGGTCGAGGAGGACGACCACCGCCGCCGCCTGATCGCGCTGCACGAATCCCGCTTCGGCACGGTGATCCCGCTGATCCGCCGCGAACATGTTGCCGGGTTCTACGCCCGCCGCCCGGTCTGGCTGACCGCCAACCTCTCGCTCGCCACCATCCGGGGCGAGGCGGCGGCGATGGAGCATGAGGCCGAGGCCTTCTACACCCGCGCCGCCGCCCGCACCCAGGACAGCGCCACCCGCGCGCTTCTGGGCGACCTTGCCGCCGCCGAGGCCGGGCATGAGAAACGCGCCGGGGCGCTGGAAGAGGCCCATCTCGACCCCGACGCCAAGGACGCCGAAGCCTTCACCGAACGGCGCCAGTTCATCCTCACCTGGGTCCAGCCGGGCCTTGCCGGGCTGATGGACGGTTCCGTCTCGACCCTCGCCCCCATCTTCGCCACCGCCTTCGCCACCCATGACAGCGCCACCACCCTGACCGTCGGCCTTGCCGCCGCCGTCGGCGCCGGCATCTCGATGGGCTTCACCGAAGCCGCGCATGACGACGGGGTCCTGTCCGGCCGCGGCAGCCCGTGGAAACGCGGCCTCGCCTCGGGGGTGATGACCGCGCTGGGCGGGCTGGGCCATGCGCTGCCCTATCTGATCCACGATTTCTGGACCGCGACCGTCATCGCCATCGCCGTGGTCTTCGTCGAGCTTTGGGCGATCGTCTGGATCCAGAACCGCTATATGGAAACGCCTTTCCTGCGCGCCACCTTGCAAGTCGTGCTGGGGGGTGCTCTGGTCTTCGCCGCAGGTGCCTTGATCGGAGGGGGATGATGTATCGTAAAGGCGAAGTGACTTACCAGCCCATGCCGTTGCCCGACCGGGTGCAGCTTGACCCCGCCGAAAGCCTGGCCGCGACCGAGGCCTTCCTGGGCTATATGCGCAAGCGCCATTCGGTGCGGCAATTCTCCACCCGCGAGGTGCCCGAGGCGGTGATCGCCGCCTGCATCGCCGCTGCGGGCACCGCACCTTCGGGCGCCAACCACCAGCCCTGGCATTTCGCCGCCATCGCCAATCCGGCCATGAAGGCCCGCATCCGCGCGGCGGCGGAAGAAGAGGAACGCGCCTTCTACCAGGGCGGCGCGGGCGATGAATGGCTGGCCGCGCTGGAACCCATCGGCACCGGCGTCCACAAGCCGCATCTCACCGATGCGCCCTGGCTGATCGTGGTCTTCGCCCAGCGCTGGGGCACCACGCAGGACGGCGCGCGCTACAAGAATTACTACGTGCCGGAAAGCGTCGGCATCGCCACCGGAATGCTGATCACCGCCATCCATCACGCGGGCCTGGTCTGCCTTGAGCACACGCCCAACCCGATGGCCTTCCTGACCGAGATGCTGGGCCGTCCGGCGCAGGAAAAGCCGGTGATGATCCTTCCCGTCGGCTATCCCGATCCCGAAGCGACCGTGCCCGAGGTCGCCAAGCGCAAGAAGCCCCTGACCGAGATCCTCAGCCTCTTCCGCTAGTCCGGCCTGCCCGCGCTTTGGGCAATCCGGTCCCGCCAAGGCCCGCCCCGCCGCTGCGGGGTGGGCGCACGGGCCTGCCCCACCTTGCCCTTGCCCGCCCGGCATGACACCAAGGCCGGGATGCTGGCGATCTTCCTCAAGACCCTTCCTTTCTTCGCGCTCATCGCCCTGGGCTATGGCGCGGGCCGCCTGCGGGTCTTCCCGGCCGAGGCGACGGCCTGGCTCACGAAATTCGTCTTCTACTTCGCGCTCTCGGCCATGCTGTTCAAGCTGACCGTGACGCTGTCCTTTGCCGAAATCTGGGACCCGGTCTTCGCCGCCGCCTATCTGGCCGCGACAGGCGGGCTTTACGCGATCCAGTTCGCGCTGTCGCGCCTGCGCGGCGTCTCTCTGGCCGAGGCGACGATCGAGGCGCAGACCGGCTGCATCGGCAATACCGGCTTTCTGGGTATCCCCATGCTGGCCGTTCTCCTTGGCCCCGCCTCCAACGGCCCGATCCTGATGGTCCTGACTATCGACATGATCGTCTTCTCCTCGCTGGTCACGCTGCTGATCACCGCCGCGCGCAGCGGGCGTCTGGGCCTGTCCTCGATCCGCAGCCTTGCCCTGGGCCTGGCGCAGAACCCGATGATCGTCTCGATGGTCGCGGGCTTTGCCTGGTCCGCCGCCGCCCTGCCGCTGCCCGGCCCGATGATGGAAACGCTCACGCTTCTGGGCAGCGCCGCCACGCCCTGCGCGCTCTTTGCCATCGGCGCCTCGCTGGCGGGCCGCTCGGCCGAACGCCTGGCCGTCGCGGGCTGGCTCAGCTTCTCCAAGCTGATCCTGCACCCGGCCATGGCCGCGCTGATGGCCTTTGCCGTCTTCCCGGTCGACCCGCAGGCGGCAGGCGTGATGATCGCCGCCGCCGCCCTTCCGGTCGCCGGCAATATCTATATCCTCGCCCAGCATTACCGCGTGGCCCCGCAACGCGTTTCGGCGGCGATCCTACTGTCCACCGCCTTCAGCATCGTCACGGTGCCGCCGGTGATTGCCTGGGCGACAGGCGCTTGAAGTCAAGGAGTTCCCCCATGAAGACCCTGTCCGAAAACCGCTGCTTCGGAGGGATGCAGGGCGTCTATTCCCACGCCTCTGCCGCCACCGGCACCGAGATGACCTTTGGCCTGTTCCTGCCCGTCGAGGCCGAGGAAGGCGCCGTCCCGGTGCTGTGGTATCTCTCGGGCCTGACCTGCACCCATGAAAACGCCATGGTCAAGGCCGGCGCCCAGCGCTGGGCCGCCGACGCGGGCATCGCGCTGGTCTTTCCCGACACTTCGCCGCGCGGCGAGGATGTCGCCAATGATGCCGCCTATGATCTGGGCCAGGGCGCGGGCTTCTATGTCAACGCCACGCAAAAGCCCTGGGCGCCGCATTTCCGCATGTGGGACTATGTGTCCGAGGAACTGCCGCGCCTGTTGTTCAACACCTTCCCGCTGGCCGAAGAGGCGCAGTCGATCACCGGCCATTCGATGGGCGGCCATGGCGCGCTGACGCTGGCCATGTCCTTCCCGGGCCGTTTCACCTCGGTCTCGGCCTTCGCGCCGATCTGCCAGCCTTCGGCCTCGGATTGGGGCCGCAAACAGTTCACCGCCTATCTCGGCCCGGACGAGACCACCTGGGCCGCGCATGATTCCACCGCGCTGATGCGCCGCTACGGCTTTGACGGCCCCCTGCTGGTCGATCAGGGCACCGCCGATCAGTTCATCGACCTGCTGCGCCCCGAGGCGCTGGCCGCCGCCCTGACCGAACGCCGCCAGGGCGGCACGCTGCGGATGCAGAAGGGCTATGACCACAGCTATTTCTTCGTGTCCTCCTTCATCGAGGACCATGTCGGCTTCCATGCCGGGGCACTCCTGGGCTAGGGGCTGGCTCCTTTGAAGGGACCTGGCGGAGTTTCCGACACCTCCGCCCCCCCGCCGCCGCGATTCGCCTTCGGCCCGGAAACATGCTTAACGACATGGGCGTCGTGCCTTGCGCCAGACCTTTGCCAGACCTTCGGCAGACCTTAGCCCGACGCGACAAAGCCCGGTGTGACCCGGAATTAATGCAGCGTTCCCAAAGCCTTGAGAGGCGCCATGACCCTTTACATCGACGCCGATGCCTGCCCCGTGAAAGCCGAGGCCGAACGCGTGGCCACAAGGCTTTCGATCCGCATGGTGCTGGTGTCGAACGGCGGCATCCGCCCCAGCGCCAACCCGCTGGTCGAAAGCGTCTATGTCGGCGCGGGGCTGGATGAGGCCGACCGCTGGATCGCCGATCATGCCGGGCCGGGTGATGTGGTCGTGACCTCCGACATCCCGCTGGCGGCCCGGGTGATCGAAGGCGGCGCGGCGGTGGTCAAACCGGATGGCGAGGAGCTAACCTCCCGGAATATCGGCACGATTCTGGCCACCCGCGACCTGATGGCCGATCTGCGCAGCGCCGATCCCTTCCGCCAGGGCGGCGGGCGCAGCTTCTCGAAAGCCGACCGCTCGCGCTTTCTCGACGTGCTGGATCGCGTCTTGCGGCGTGGGCATGTCGCTTAAGGGACAGAGTTTTCCGCCCGTCCGGGCTTCCTTCTGGCCATGATGACGACGCAGGCCCCTTCCAGCGCGACCCCCGGTATCCTTCTTGCCCTTGGCGGATCGGTCGTGATGTCGATGAACGACCTTGCCATCAAGGCGCTGTCCTCGACCTATCCCCTGCATCAGGTCATCCTCGTCCGCGCCCTGATCGGCATCGCCGTCGTCTGCCTTCTCATCGCGCTGTCCGGCACCGGATTCCGCCAGCTCATCACCCGCCGCCGTGGCGCGCATCTGTTCCGCGTCTCGATCGTGATGGTGTCAAATGTCAGTTATTTCGTGGGCTTATCGCTTATGCCCCTGGCCGATGCCGTGGCGACGGCCTTCATCGCGCCCATGCTGGTCACCCTGATGTCGGCGGTGATCCTGGGCGAGCATGTCGGGCCAAGGCGCTGGTCGGCGGTGGCGGTGGGCCTTGTCGGCGTCATCGTCATGACCCGCCCGGGCGAGGGCGTGATCCAGCCCGCAGCACTGCTCGTCCTGCTCTCCGCCTTCTGCTATGCGGGCAGCCACATGATGACCCGCCGCATGCGCGATACGGAAAGTGCCGCGGCGCTGTCCTTCTATGTCCAGCTTGGCTTCGTGCTGGTCTCTTGCAGCATGGGCCTGACCTTCGGCGATGGCCATATGGCGCAAGCCCCTGGCAGCACATGGGAATTCCTGTTCCGCCCCTGGGTCGTCCCGCAAGCCGCCGACCTCTGGGCCTTTGCCGCAACCGGCCTTGCCGTCTCGATCGGCGGGCTGATGGTCAGCCAGGCCTATCGCACCACCGAAGCATCGCTGATCGCGCCCTTCGAATATGTCGGGATGCCGATGGCGATCTTCTGGGGCGTCGTGGTGTTCCACACCTGGCCCGACCGCACCGCCTGGTTCGGGATTGCGCTGATCTGCGGCGCCGGGCTTTATACGCTCTGGCGCGAGACGGTGCGCAACAAGAAGGATATCAACGTCGCCGCCCCCAGCGGCGATGTCTGACGGCGAAGGAAATGCGATGACCCCCGATTTCATCCCCGGCAGCGCCGAGGCGCTGCTTGACTGGCATGGGCTGATGGCGGCCTTCGAGGCCGGGCATCGCCTGAAACAGCCGGATATCAAGGACTTGTTCGTCTATCGCGGGCCGGACACCGTGCTTGACCGCGCCACCTGGATCGATGGTCTGGGCGCTTTGGTCAAGGTGGCGACCGTGGTCCCCGGCAATGCGGCGCGCGGGAAACCCACGGTGAACGGCGCGGTCACGCTTTATGACGATGTGACCGGGGAACTGACGGCGCTGGTGGATTTCCATCTGGTCACCAAATGGAAGACCGCCGGGGACAGCCTGCTTGCCGCGTCGAAACTGGCCCGCAAGGACAGCCGCCGCATCCTTCTGGTCGGGGCGGGCAATGTCGCGCGCTCCATGGTTTCGGCCTATCGCACCATCTTCCCCGCTGCCGAATTCCGCATCTGGTCGCGCAGCGTTGCCAGCGCCGCCCATCTGGCCACGCCCCTTGGCCTTGAGATCGCGCCCGACCTTCAGGTGGCGGTGGGCTGGGCCGATGTGATCTGCACCTGCACCATGGCGACGGAGCCGCTGATCAAGGGCGAATGGCTGCGCCCCGGCCAGCATCTTGACCTGATCGGCGCCTATCGCCCCGACATGCGCGAGGTGGACGATGCCGCCATCGCGCGCGCCCGGCTTTTCGTCGATGCCCGCGCCACCACGGTGCATCATATCGGCGAGATCATGGCCCCGCTGAAATCCGGCGCGATCACCGAAAAGGCGATCCTGGCGGATTTCTACGACCTGCCCTCGGGCCGCTATGCCCGTGAAACGGCTGAGGAAATCACCATCGCCAAGAATGGTGGCGGCGCGCATCTGGATCTGATGACCGCCGATTACATCCTGCGCGCCTGGCGGTCGCGCCAGGCCTAGGGCGTCACGCGATAGACCTGCCAATGGTCGCGCTGCAAGGGCGCGTCGCCCAGCGGCGCCAGCCCCGGCTGCGCCAGCGGCGCGATGGTCAGCAGCAGCCCGCCCGGGTGATCCTGCATCCAGGCCGCCAGTGCCGCATCGTCGCGCAGCACCGTGACCGGCGCGGGCAGGCGGGCGGCATAGGTGAACTCGCCCGCATAGGTGATGTCGGTCGTGGCAACGCCCCTGTCGGCATCGGCGGCCAGCAGCGCGGCGATCCGGCCCGGGTCGCTGTCGGTCCACAGGCTGCGCCAGACCAGCAGCTCGATCAGGATCAGCGTGGCAGGCGCCACCGGGGCCAGCGCGGCCAGTTGCGTCTTCGCCCGGGCGACAAGGGCAAGGGTCGCGGCCAGCAGCGCCAGCCCGGCCATGACCGCCAGAGGTGAGACACCGCCGGGCAGGGTTTTGTCCGGCACCAGACCCAGCAGCGCGGCCACGCCCACGACCGCCAGCACCAGCGCGGGCAAGAGCGGCACGAAACGGGTCAGACGGCCGGGAACACCGGGCGCCGCGACCGACAACAGCAGCGCCAGGGCCGCGAGTTCCGGCATGAGGTAATGGATCTGCTTGCCGCTGACAAAGCTGAAGGCGACCAGCCCCGCGACCGCCCAGATCGCCAGAAGCCGGACCTGCGGGCTGGCGCGCTCGGTCCAGACGGCAGCAAGCGACCGTCCCCAGCCAAAGGGCCACAGGAACAGCGGCAGCAGCGCCAGGAAGAACCAGACCGGACGGTCATGGGCAAAGCTTTGCACCATGCGCCCGGCGCTTTGCCGCCACAGGATGTCGTTGCGATAGCCGGCATCGCCCAGGATCAGCGCCGGCCCCAGCCACAGCGCCAGCAGCGCCAGACAGGCCAGCACGCCCAGGCCAAGCCCGGCATAGAAGCGGCGCGGCGGCAGGGATTGCGGCCCCGGGCGCCACAGCGGATAGGCCAGCGCGGCGGGCATCACATGCAGCAGGATGACCGGCCCCTTGGCCAGCACCCCCAGCGCCAGCGCCGCGCCCAGGCCCAGCACCGCCGGGCGCGACAGTGCCTCCCGCTGCGCCAGCGCCCAGATCGCCCAGATCCCGCACAGCGTCGCCACGGTCAGAAGCGTGTCGAACATCGTGGCCGAACCATAGGCCAGGAACACGCCGGTTCCCGCCAGCGCCCAGGCCGCGCGCCCGGCACGTACGGGCGTTTCGGGCCACAGGGCGCGGGCCAGCCTGCCGGTCAGCAGCACCGCCCCCGCCCCCGCCAGCGGCGCGACCATCCGCGCGGCCAGATCGCTGGTGCCGACCAGGGCCCAGACCAGATTGACCAGCCAGAACAGCAGCGGCGGCTTGTGGCTGTAGACCTCGCCATTCAGATGCGGAACGATCTTCGAGCCGCCGATCCACATCTCCCACGCGACGGTCAGATAGCGCGTCTCGTCCACCGCCAGCAGCGGGCGCAACAGGACCAGCCCCAGCGCTGCTGCCAGAAAGGCCAGGGCGGCGGCGGCGGGGCGGGACAGGAGGCGGAGAAAATTCTGCATCGACGATCTTCTTGGCTCACCGGGCCGAACAGGCAAGGTTGGCCAAAGCCCTATCGCGCAGGGCGACAGGGGGCCAGCGGGCAATCCTGCCCTTTGCGCGTCCATAAGCCCGCGCTGACAAGCCGCTAGGGCGGCGAGGTGCGAAATGCTGACAGGTGTCCCGAACCGGACCACATGTCTGCGGCCAGCAGGGTGTTGCGAAGGGTTTCGGGCGGCGGTGCCTAGACCGCCGCGGAATGCTGCGCCTTGCTCTGGTCGTATTCGTCGAAGGCGCGCGCGATCATGCGGGTCAGGGGGCGGCCCTTCGGGGAAATCGTCAAGACCCCGTCCGTCACCTGGACCAGATCCTCGAACCCGGCCGCCGCATCGCGGAACAGCGTGTCGACGCGGGCCGCCGTCACACCGAAATCCCGCAGCAGCTCGGCCCGGTCCACCGCGAAGTCGCACATCAGGGCCTCGATGATCCGGGCGCGCAGCAGGTCTTCGCCCGCGAAGACATGGCCGCGATGGGTGCTGAAACGACCGTCGCGGATCGCCTTGGTATGGGCGGCCGTGGCCGAGGCATTCTGAGCATAGCCCTGCGGAAAGCGCGAGATGGACGAGGCCCCCAGCCCCACCAGCACCTCGGACGTGTCATCGGTATAGCCCTGGAAATTCCGCCGCAGCCGGCCCAGCCGCTGCGCCATGGCCAGCCCGTCCGTGGCGCGCGCGAAATGGTCGATGCCGATCTCGTGATAGCTGTCCCAGGCGAACAATTGCCGCGCCACGCCGAAAAGACGCAGCCGTTCCTCGGGCGTCGGCATGGCGTCCGACGGGATCATCTGCTGGCGGCGGCTCATCCAGGGCACATGGGCATAGCCGTAAAGCGCCACCCGGTCGGGCGAGAGCGACAACAGCTTCTGCACCGAATCCGCAATTTTCTGCGGGGTCTGATGCGGCAGGCCATAAAGGATATCGGCATTCAGGCTGCGCACGCCGCGGTCGCGAATTTTATCTGCCACTTCGCGGGTCAGCTCATAGCTTTGCTCGCGCCCGATCGTGGCCTGAATCTGCGGATCGAAATCCTGCACCCCGATCGAAGCGCGGTTCATCCCCGCCGCCGCCAGGGCGTCAAGCCGGGCGTCATCGACCTCGTTCGGGTCGATCTCGACCGAGAACTCGCCCCCCTCGGCCATCGGCATCGCGGCCAGGATCGTGTCGGCCAGATCGCGGATCTGGTCGGCGGGCAACAGCGTGGGCGTGCCGCCGCCCCAATGCAGCCGCGACAGGGTGATGCCGCGCGGCAGGCGCCTTGCCAGCAGGGCTATTTCCGTCTTCAGCGTCTCGACATAGGCCAGAACCGGGTCAAGCGACGATGTTCCCTGGGTGCGGCAGGCGCAAAACCAGCATAGCCTGCGGCAGAATGGCACATGCAGATAAAGCGAAATTGCCGCCCCTTCCGGGATTGCCGCGATCCAGCTTTCAAAAACCTCGGGCGTTACGCCACCGGCAAATTGCGGCGCGGTGGGGTATGAGGTATATCTGGGCACCCTCGCGTCAAAAAGACCGAGGCGCGTGAGTTGCGCATCCGTTTCCATGGGATTAGCTATATTGGCGTGCAGGCCGCGATGCCTTGACGCAGATCAAGTGGTGAAGGGCTGTTGATGGCGCTGCAGGATGTTCAGTTTCACGCAGGCCACCAGGATTGCGGCGATTGCCCGATCCGCCACCGTGCCGTCTGCGCGCGCTGCGAAAGCGACGAGCTTTCGAGGCTGGAACAGATCAAATATTATCGGTCCTACCAGGCCGGTCAGTCGATCGTCTGGTCGGGCGACCGGATGGATTTCGTGGCCTCGGTGGTCTCGGGCATCGCCACGCTGACCCAGACGATGGAAGACGGCCGCCGCCAGATGGTCGGCTTGCTGCTGCCGTCGGATTTCGTCGGCCGCCCGGGCCGCCCGATCGCCGCCTATGACGTCACCGCCACCACCGATGTCGTGATGTGCTGCTTCCGCAAGAAGCCCTTCGAAGAGATGATGGTGCAGACCCCGCATCTCGCGCAGCGCCTGTTGGAAATGACGCTGGACGAACTGGATTCGGCGCGGGAATGGATGCTGCTCCTGGGCCGCAAGACGGCGCGGGAAAAGATCGCCTCGCTGATCTCGATCATCGCCCGTCGCGACGCGGCCCTGCATCTGCGCCATGCCAAGGGCGCGCTGAATGTCGACCTGCCGCTGACGCGCGAGGAGATGGCGGATTACCTGGGCCTGACGCTGGAAACCGTCAGCCGCCAGATTTCCGCGCTCAAGCGCGACGGGGTGATCCATCTTGAAGGCAAGCGCCGCATCGTGATTCCCGATTTCGACCGGCTTCAGGAAGAAGCGGGCGATGACAGCGATGGCGGGATGCTGGCCTGAACCGCCCTTGGGGCATCCGCCGTTGGCGACAGCCGCGGCCAGCCTTTCCTCACCAGACCGCGCGGCGCCGCCTTTGAGGGCGGGTCCGCCATTGCGCCGACGCGGACCGGAACCTAGATTGGCGGCAGGACGCGGCGGGGTGTTGATCCTGCCGGACCATGGAGAGTGGATGTCAGAGCTTGCGTAAGAAGGCTCTCTGAACCGCAGAGAGCCATCCCGCCTATCGCCGCCCTAGCGCGCCGCGCCGGGGTGTTTTCTGACATTTGTCATATGAGATATCCATGACATCCAAGATCTTGAACGGCCCGCCGGGCCTGTCGATCCGCGACGAGATCGCCGACGACATCCCGGCGATCGGCCAGACCATCACCACCGCGATGCGGCTTTTGCCCGAGGGATCGGGCGCCGAGGCCGAGATCGTCGATCTGCTGCGCGCCGACAAGGCGCTGATGCTCTCGCTGGTCGCGGCGCTGAAGGGGCAGGTTATTGGCCATCTGGCGGCTTCTGCCGCCCAGGTGGGCGGGCAGGGCGGTTGGGGCCTGATCGGGCCGCTGGCCGTCGCGCCGGACTGGCACCGCCAGGGTGTCGGGTCGGCCCTGATGGCCGAGGCCCTGCACCGCCTGCGTGCAACCTGTCGCGGCGCGGTGCTGGTGGGTCACCCCGCCTATTACAGCCGCTTCGGCTTTGCGGCCTTTCCGGGCCTGTCGGTCGCCGGATGCCCGCCCGAGGTGGTGCTGGCCCTGTCATTCGATGGCGCGCGGCCAGCGGGCGAAGTGACCTATCACCCGGCCTTCGCCCTGGACCAGCCAGGCTAAACGCCGCCCCGGGCCGCCCCTGAGCCCCAAGGGCGGCCCGGACCCGCCGCGCGCCCATCTCTGCCCTTCACGGCCGCGTTACCACCTCGCCACAAGCCAGGTGACAGGCCGCGCCGGGCGTGGTCATCTGGGCCGCCGCGCGGGTCTTTGCATCCTGCCTCCCGCGAAGCCGTGCAACAGGAGCCTGCGCCGTGACCCTCGACTATCTGCTGACCGCCTTCATCGTCTGCCTCTCGCCCGGGATCGGCGTGGTCTACACCCTGTCCGCGACCCTGGGCGGCGGCTTCCGCGCCGGCGTCTGGGCCTCGGTCGGCTGCACGCTGGCGACGGTGCTGCACATGATCGTCGCCATGGCCGGGCTGGCCGCCATTCTTCACACCAGCGCGGTCCTGTTCCAGACCATCAAATTCGCGGGCGTCGCCTATCTTCTGTGGATGGCCTGGGGCGTCTTGCAGGATCGGGGCGGCCTGTCCATCGCGCCCCGCGCGCCCGAGCCCGCCGGACGTCTGGTCTGGCGCGGCGTGCTTCTGAACATCCTCAACCCCAAGCTGCCGCTGTTCTTCATCGCCTTCCTGCCGCAATTCATGCCGGCGGGCAGCGGCACGGCGCATCTCGTGCAGCTTGGTGTCGTGTTCAACGCCATGACCTTCGCCGTCTTCCTGCTTTATGCCGCCCTTGCCGCCACCAGCCGCCAGCGGCTTCTGGCCAGCGACGCGGCGATGCGCTGGATGCGCCGCGCCTTTGCCGTCTCCTTCGCCGCACTTGGCGCGAAACTCGCGGCCGAGACGGCGCGCTGAACCGCATCGCCGCCGGACGCCCGGCACCGGCGGGCCAGACGCGGCCCGCCCCCTGATCCCTGGAACAGAATGTTCGCCGCCCTTCCCGACGCCCCCGCGCTTGCGCTCTTGCTGGTCACGGCCTTCCTGGCCGGATTGGCACGGGGCTTTTCCGGTTTTGGCGCGGCGCTGATCTTCATTCCCATCGCCAGCGCCCTGACCGGCCCGCAGGTCGCCGCGCCGCTTCTGCTGGTCGTCGACAGCGCGATGACCCTGGGCCTGATCCCGCCGGCCTTCCGTCAGGCCGACCGGCGCGAGGTGCTGATCATGGCGCTGGGGGCCTTTCTGGGCGTGCCGTTCGGGGTCTGGCTTCTGACCACGCTTGATCCGGTGGTCCTGCGCTGGGGGCTGGTGACCGGGGCCTTCGCGCTTCTGGCGCTGCTCCTGTCTGGCTGGCGCTATCACGGCAGGCCCAAGCCGCCGCTGACCGTGCTGGTCGGCGCGGTCTCGGGCCTGTTCAGCGGTGCGGCCCAGATGGGCGGTCCGCCGGTCGTGGCCTATTGGCTGGGCGGCGCGATCCCGCGCCAGACCGTGCGTGCCAAAATCGTGCTGTTCTTCGCCATCTCGACCCTGATGTCGGCGATCGGCTATCTGATGAAGGGCCTCTTCACGCCCGGCCTTCTGGCGCTCGCCCTTGCCACGGCCGCGCCCTATGGCTGCGGCGTCTGGCTGGGCAGCCGCATGTTCGGCCTTGCCAGCGAACAGACTTTCCGCCGCCTGTGCTTTGCCATGATCGCCATCGCGGGCCTTCTGGGGATGCCTGCGCTGGACGGGTTGCTGCGCTAGATCCGGGGGCGCGCGCCGACGTCCTCGCGGAAATCGGCGCCCCGGCCTGCCGCGCGGTCAATGCGCCATGAAGACCGGCAGTTCGGCCGCTTCCAGCATGTTGCGCGTGGCCCCGCCCAGGATCGCCTCGCGGAAACGCGAATGGCCATAGGCCCCCATCACCAGCAGATCGGCATTGCTGTCCAGGCATTGCCGCGCCAGCACGTCCGAGACGCGGGGCAGGGTGCGGGCCAGGACGGCGACCTCGGCCTTGACGCCGTGGCGGACCAGGAACTGGCAGAGCAATCCGCCGGGGTCCGACCGTTCCGGCCCATGCGCCGCCGGGTCGATCACGGTGATCGTCACCCGTTCGGCCTCGGTCAGGAAGGGCAGGGCCTGCTTCGCCGCCACCAGCGCCTCACGGCTTTGGTTCCAGGCCAGAACGACATGGCGGAACCGGCCGGTCAGCGGCGCGGACTTCTCGGGCACGACCAGAACCGGCGCCATGCCCTCGAACATCGCGGCTTCCAGGATCGCCTCATCCTCCGGGCCGGTCGCCTTGCCATAGGGCCGGGCCAGCACCACGAGATCGGCATAGCGCGCCCGCATCGCCACCAGTTCGGTCAGGGCGCCCAGCTGGGTGACGGCGGTTTCAAGCCCCCAGCGCAGATCCGGCCCCTCGGCCGCCAGCGCCGTCTTCATGGCGGCTTCGGTACGTCGCGCCTCTTCCTCGGCGCGCTCCAGCGCCATCTGCAGCATCACCGCGCCCGAGCCGACATAGGAATAGCCGACCTGCGTGCGATCCACCCCGACAGCCAGCGCATCGAGATGCGCATCGAAACTGCGCGCCAGCCCCGCTGCGGCGGCAAGAGTTGGGGCGACCCGGTTCGGAGAGGCGGCAAGCGTAAGTAGGGATTTGTAGCGCATCTGTGCCTCCTGCGGCATATTCAATTCACGGGTGAAGAATACAGGGCTGACTCACGCGATTCATTGACCAAGGTCAAAAGTGTCGCAATCCATTGTTGACGCAGATCAAGGTATGGTGAACGCGACGGCCGTTAAACGGGAACAGTCGAACAATCTGCACCCGGGGAACGAGTCGCGCTCGTTCGCCGGGCTCGGGCATAAGAGACGAAGGGACGCAAATAATGTGGGACTATGCGAAACTGATCGCGCTGGGCCTGGTGGCGGTACTGGCCGCCATCGCGGCCAATTACGCGCGCGATCTGGCCTTCATGGTCAACGCGATCGAGGTGATGCTGGTGGCAGCCATCGCCTTTGTCATCGTGTTGCGCGGCGTGGGAACGCCGAAACTGGCCAATGAAAACGAGTATATGGATGGCGTCATCCGCTGGGGGGTGGGGCTTACCGCCTTCTGGGGGGTGGTCGGATTCCTGGTCGGCGTGGTGATCGCCAGCCAGCTCGCCTGGCCCTGGCTCAATTTCGAGGTCCTGCAGGGCATCGGCAATTTCGGGCGCCTGCGCCCGCTGCACACCAGCGCCGTGATCTTCGCCTTCGGCGGCACCGCGCTGATCACCACCGCCTTCTATGTCGTGCAGCGCACCAGCGCCGCGCGGCTGTTCGGCGGCGGTCTGGTCAATTTCGTCTTCTGGGGCTGGCAGCTTGTCATCCTTCTGGCCGCGACCAGCTATGTGCTGGGCGGCAGCCAGGGCAAGGAATACGCCGAACCCGCCTGGCATATCGACATCCTGATCACCGTGGTCTGGGTCGGCTTCCTTGCGGTCTTCGCGGGCACCCTGATGAAGCGCAAGGAACCCCATATCTACGTCGCGAACTGGTTCTACCTGTCGATGATCATCACCATCGCCATGCTGCACCTGATCAACAACATGGCGATCCCGGTCTCGATCCTGGGCAGCCAGTCGGTCCAGGTCACCTCGGGCGTGCAGGATGCGATGATCCAGTGGTGGTACGGCCATAACGCCGTGGGCTTCTTCCTGACCGCGGGCTTCCTGGGCATGATGTACTACTTCGTGCCGAAACAGGCCGAACGCCCGGTCTTCAGCTACAAGCTGTCGATCATTCACTTCTGGGCGCTGATCTTCCTGTACATCTGGGCCGGTCCGCACCACCTGCATTACACCGCCCTGCCGAACTGGGCCTCGACCCTGGGCATGGTCTTCTCGGTCATCCTGTGGATGCCCTCCTGGGGCGGCATGATCAACGGCCTGATGACGCTGTCGGGCGCCTGGGACAAGCTGCGCACCGATCCGATCATCCGCATGATGGTCGTCGCCATCGGCTTCTACGGCATGTCGACCTTTGAAGGTCCGATGATGTCGATCAAGGAAGTGAACTCGCTGTCGCATTACACCGACTGGACCATCGGCCATGTCCATTCCGGCGCTCTGGGCTGGAACGGCATGATCACCTTCGGCGCGCTCTACTTCCTGACGCCGCGCCTGTGGAACCGCGAAGGCCTGTATTCGCTCAAGCTGGTCAGCTGGCACTTCTGGCTCGCCACCATCGGCATCGTGCTTTACGCCTCGTCGATGTGGGTGACCGGCATCATGGAAGGCCTGATGTGGCGCGAGGTCGATGCGAATGGCTTCCTCGTCAACGCCTTCGCCGACACGGTGGCCGCGAAACACCCGATGAACGTCGTCCGCTCGCTTGGGGGGCTGATGTTCCTCGCCGGTGCGCTGATCATGTCCTACAACCTCTGGATGACGGTGAAGGCCCAGCCCGCGAAAGCGCCGCTGAACGCCAACAACGCCGTTCCGGCCGAATAAGGGGAGGGGGGACAAATGGCTCTTCTCGACAAGCACAAGGCTATCGAAACCCATGCGACGCTTCTGATGGTGCTGGCCTTCCTGGTCGTCACCATCGGCGGGATCGTGCAGATCGTGCCGCTCTTCTACCTCGACAACGTGATCGAGGATGTGAAGGGCGTGCGCCCCTACACGCCCTTGGAACTGGCGGGCCGCGACGTCTATATCCGCGAGGGCTGCTATGTCTGCCACAGCCAGATGATCCGGCCGATGCGCGACGAGGTCACGCGCTATGGCCATTACTCGCTGGCGGCCGAGTCGAAATATGACCATCCGTTTCAGTGGGGCTCCAAGCGCACCGGGCCCGACCTGGCCCGCGTCGGCGGCCGCTACTCGGACGAATGGCATCAGGATCACTTCGCCGATGCCAAGTCGGTGGTGCCGGAATCGGTGATGCCGCCCTATGGCTTCCTGTTCAACAAGGTGATCGACGGCCAGTATATCCAGGACGTGGTCAAGACCAATGCCATGGTCGGCGTGCCCTATACGCAGGAGATGATCGACAATGCCCAGGCCGACTTCAAGGCTCAGGCCGATCTCAATGCCGATGCCTCGGGTCTTGAGGCCCGCTATGGCAAGGACGTCTTCGGCAATGCGGTGAATGTGCGCAACTTCGACGGGCAGCCGCAACTGACCGAGGCCGATGCGCTGATCGCCTATATCCAGGTGCTGGGCACGATGGTCGATTTCTCGACCTTCACCCCCGATCCGAACCGCTGACGCCGGGGGAGTGTGATGGAGCTTTACACCTTCCTGCGCCATATGGCCGACAGCTGGGGCCTGCTGGCCATGGCCCTGATCTTCCTGGGTGTCTGTCTCTATGTCTTCCGGCCCGGCAGCCGGAAGATGCAGGACGATGCCGCGAATTCGATCTTCCGCGATCACGACCGGCGCCCCGCGCCGCGCGCGGAAGCCGTGACCTCAAACCGGACGGAGGCGTGAGATGTGCGCCAAGAAAGTGACGAAACCCGCGCCCGGCGATGTGCCGACCACCGGCCATAGCTGGGACGGGATCGAGGAATATGACAACCCGATGCCGCGCTGGTGGGTCTGGGTCTTCTATGCGACCATCGTCTGGGGCATCGGCTATACCATCGCCTATCCGGCCTGGCCCCTGATCAGCAGCACCACCCGCGGCCTGATCGGCGACGATCCGCGCGCCGCCGTGGTGGCCGAGATCGGCGAATGGGATGCCAAGAACGGCCCGGTCAAGGAAAAGCTGATCGCCGCCGACCTCAACGGCATCAAGGATGACCCGGCGCTGGCCTCCTATGCCGAAAACGCCGGCGCCGCCGTCTTCCGCACCAATTGCGCCCAGTGCCACGGCGCGGGCGGGGCGGGGGTGCAGTCGCTGGGCTATGCCAACCTGCTGGATGACGACTGGCTCTGGGGCGGCACGATGGAGGATATCCATCTGACCGTCACCCACGGCATCCGCAACACCACCGATCCCGATGCCCGCTATTCGGAAATGCCGAAATGGGGCGTGGACGAGATGCTGGACAAGGACCAGATCAGCCAAGTCGTCGAGTATGTGCTCCAGCTTTCGGGCCAGGATCACGACGCCACGCTCTCCGCCGCAGGGGCCACCGTCTATGCCGACAATTGCGCCGCCTGCCATGGCGCGGCGGGCGAGGGCGACCGGGCCCAGGGCGCGCCGAAGCTTTCGGATGCGGTCTGGCTCTATGGCGGCACGCGCGAGGCGATCCATGACTCGGTCTTCTACGCCCGGTTCGGCGTGATGCCGAACTGGAACCAGCGCCTCTCGGAAGACGAGATCCGCGCCGTCGCCTATTACGTCCATTCGCTGGGCGGCGGCGAATGATCGTCTGAACTCTTTCCCCGGGGCGTCGCTGTGGCCCGGGGAACTGGCACCGGCGCGCCTGTCCCAGTACATGCGTTTCCTTGGGCGCCGCCGGTGCCACCTTTCCTTCAGGCCGGGTCCAAGCCCGGCCTTCGGGCTTGAAAGACCCCCGTTCGCCGTCCTGCGGCATTTGCGCCCTGCGACACGGGCGCGGCTTCGAAATCCGCATCGGCGATGGGATTATTGATGCAGGTCAAGGCCGCAGGGCCCGCCCCCCCGCCATATGCTGGCAGAACATATTCACGAATCCGAGGACGTTCCGTGACCACGCCCGACACGAACCCGCCCAGCCTTTACGTCGCCCGCGAGCCGATCTTTCCGCGCCGCGTGAAAGGCAGCTTCCGCAGCCTGAAATGGTGGCTGATGGCGGTGATGCTGGGCATCTATTACATCACGCCCTGGCTGCGCTGGGAGCGCGGCCCGAACCTGCCCGACCAGGCGGTGCTTCTCGACCTCGGCAACCGTCGCTTCTTCTTTTTCATGATCGAGATCTGGCCGCACGAATTCTACTTCGTGGCGGGCCTTCTGATCATGGCCGGGCTCGGCCTCTTCCTCTTCACCTCGGCCGCGGGCCGGGTCTGGTGCGGCTATGCCTGTCCGCAGACCGTCTGGACCGACCTCTTCATCCTTGTGGAACGCTGGATCGAGGGCGACCGCAACGCCCGCATCCGCCTTCACCGCCAGAACTGGGATGCCGAGAAGATCCGCAAACGGGCGGTGAAATGGACCACATGGTTCCTGATCGGCCTCGCCACGGGCGGCGCCTGGGTTTTCTACTTCACCGATGCGCCCACGCTCGCGCGCGATCTGGTCACCGGCCAGGCCCATCCGGTCGCCTATATCACCATGCTGATCCTCACGCTGACCACCTTCGCCTTCGGCGGCTTCGCGCGGGAACAGATCTGCATCTATGCCTGCCCCTGGCCGCGCATCCAGGCCGCGATGATGGACGAGGACACGATCACCATCGGCTATCGCGACTGGCGCGGCGAACCGCGCGGCAAGCAGGGCGGCCATACCGAGGACGGCACCCCCACCGGCGATTGCATCGACTGCAAGGCCTGCGTGAACGTCTGCCCGATGGGGATCGACATCCGCAACGGCCAGCAACTGGCCTGCATCACCTGCGGCCTCTGCATCGACGCCTGCAATGATGTGATGGACAAGATCGGCAAGCCGCGCGACCTGATCGGCTATCTCGCCCTGACCGACGAGACCCGCGAACGCGCGGGCCAGCCGCCGAAATCGGTCTGGAAACACGTCTTCCGCCCGCGCACCGTGCTCTACACCGTGCTCTGGGCCGGGGTGGGCGTGGGCCTGATCGTCGCGCTGTTCCTGCGCACCGAAATCGACGTGAACGTCACTCCGGTTCGCAACCCCACCTTCGTGACGCTCTCCGACGGCTCGATCCGCAACACCTATGACCTGCGCCTGCGCAACAAGCATGGCGAGGACCGCTGGTTCGACATCTCGCTCACCTCCTCGGCCCGGCTTGAACTTGCCCTCGAAGGGCGCGACGATCTGCGCATTCTGGTGCCCGCCAACGAAACCTTCGAAGCGCGGGTCTATGTCACCGCCGCGAAGGATTCTGTCGCCGCAACCACCGACCGCACCGAGCTGCGCTTCTGGATCGCCGACGAAGGCACCGCAGACCAGCCCGGCACCGACCGCGTCTCGCATGAGACGATCTTCAACGGAAAAGGCAACTGAACCATGTCCGAGATCACCGGCCGCCATGTCCTGGCCATCACCGTCGGCGCCTTCGGCATCATCATCGCGGTCAATGTCCTGATGGCCTGGAAGGCCGTCAGCACCTTTCCGGGGCTGGAAACCACCAATTCCTATGTCGCCAGCCAGGAATTCGACGCCCGCCGCGCCGCGCAAGAGGCGCTGGGCTGGACGCTGGACGTGACCCATGACCGGGGCCGCGTCCGCATCGCCTTCACCGACCGCGACGGCCATCCGGTCCAGGTGGCCGACCTGTCGGTCCTGATCGGCCGCACCACCGAGGCCAAGGATGACGTGACCCCGCCCTTCACCTTCCTGGGCGATGCCTATGAGGCCGAAGTGCCGCTGGCCAATGGCTATTGGATGGTCAAGGTCACCGCCCATGCCATGGACGGCACCCTGTTCGAAAAGCGCATCGACATTCTGGTAAAGGGCTGACGCCATGGCCTATGCCGACCCCGATCTTGGCGGCAGCGATCCGGTCTCGGGCGGGCTGTCCGCCTGCCCGGCCTGCGTCGCGGCCCCGTCGGCGGAACGCATCGCCGCCATGGCCGCACCGGCCGATGCCCGCATCATGCTGTCCTTGCCCGCCGCCCATTGCGCGGCCTGCATCTCGACGCTCGAGGCCGCCGCCCTGGCCACGCCCGGCGTGCGCTCGGCCCGGCTGAACCTCACCCTCAAGCGCCTGTCGATCGACGCCGCGCCCGAGGTCACCCCCGCCCGGATGATCGCCATCTGCAAGGCCGCTGGGTATGAGGCGCATGAGCTGGACCCCGGCCTTCTGTCCACCACCGAAACCGACCGCCAGTCGCGCGACCTGCTGATGCGGCTGGGCGTCGCCTTCTTCGCCATGATGAATGTCATGCTCCTGTCGGTCGCGGTCTGGTCGGGGGCCGAGGGCGCGACCCGCGACATGTTCCACTGGATCTCGGGCGCCATCGCCCTGCCGACCGTGGTGTTTTCCGGCCAGCCCTTCTTCAAATCCGCCTGGAACTCGCTCAGGGCGGGCCGCCTGGGCATGGATGTGCCCATCTCGCTCGCACTCATCCTCGCCTCGTCGATCTCGCTGTTCGAGACCATCCATTCCGGCCATCACGCCTATTTCGACGCCGCCGTGATGCTGTCCTTCTTCCTGCTTCTGGGCCGCTATCTCGACCATCGCACCCGCGCCGTGGCGCGTTCCGCCGCGCAGGAACTGGCCGCCCTCGAGGTGCCGCGCGCCACCGTCGTCACCGACGGGGCCGAGCAGGTGAAACCGCTGGCCGAACTGGCCATCGGCGATCTGGTCCTGGTCCGCCCCGGCGGGCGGATGCCGGTCGATGGCGTGGTCGTCTCGGGCACGTCGGAACTGGACCGCAGCCTTCTGACCGGGGAAAGCCTGCCGGTCTGGGCGGGCGAGGGGACAAGGGTTTCCGCGGGCGAGGTCAACCTCACCGGCCCGCTGACCCTGCGCGTCACCGCCGCCGGGCGCGATTCGTCCCTGCACCGCATGGCCGACCTCGTAGCCGTCGCCGAAAGCGCCAAGACCCGCTACACCTCCTTGGCCGACCGCGCCGCCAAGGCCTATTCGCCGCTTGTGCACCTTCTGTCCTTCTCGGCCTTCGGCTTCTGGATGTGGCAGACCGGCGGCGATCTGCGCTATGCGATCAACATCTCCGCCGCCGTCCTGATCATCACTTGCCCCTGCGCCCTGGGCCTTGCCGTGCCCGCCGTGGTCACCTCGGCCTCG
>Ga0209369_1000385_pt1 | contig 69276 bp, 65 predicted proteins | sample EBPBio142010_DNA_FD_185865 | JGI IMG/M metagenome (GOLD analysis project Ga0209369, IMG submission 185865) | Wastewater treatment Type I Accumulibacter community from EBPR Bioreactor in Madison, WI, USA - Reactor 1_10/4/2010_ DNA (SPAdes)... | ecosystem: Engineered > Bioreactor > EBPR >...
GCGCTGCGACAGACGCACGTTGTAGGCGGCCGAACCGGAGGTGTCGGCGTGACCCACGACGTGGACGCGGGTGGCGCCGCCGGCACGGGCGTGAGCCGCGGCCTGGCGAACGATTTCCGTGGCCTGCGGGGTCAGGTCGAAGCGATCCCAGTCGAACAGCACGACGAACTCACGCGCGTTCCACGCCGGCGGAGGCGGCGGAGGCGGCGGGGGAGGCGGCGGCGGCGGCGGCGGGGGCGGCGGCGGCGGGGGCGGCGGGGCCGCGATCACACCGAACGAATGACGATAGCCGAAGGTGAGCGAATGATCCTCGTAGTTGCCGGAAAACAGGCCGCCCGGCGTGTAGCCGACTTCGAGGTCATTGATGTTGAAATAGCGATAGGTGACGTCGATGTTGCCACGCTCACCGGTCGACAGGGCCAAGCCGGCCAGCAGCTGCCATGCCAGGCCCGAATCGTCAGCCTCGAACGCGGCGGATTCATGGTTGATGCTGCCCCAACCGACGCCGGCGCCGATGAACGGACGGACATTGCCCGAACCGAAATCATACAGGGCGTTGGCCATCAGGCTGGTCGTGTCGTAGTCGTTGTCGGGATAGGCCGCGCCGTTGGCCGTATCAATCGCGCTCCAGCGACGTCCCAGCTCGGCCTCAATCCGGAAATTGTGGTTCAGGCGCGTACCAACCCGACCGAACAGCGCCAGGCCGCCATCGAGCTCCAGGTCCAAGGGGGTGCAGCCCCCGCCAACGGCGCAGGCGTCGGCGTCCGTTTCCGGCCAGTGATAGCCGATGTCACCGGCAATGTAGGGGCCGTTGGGCTCGGCCAGAGCCGGAGCGCCAACGACCATGGCAAGACCAGCAACGCCGGCCAGCAAGATCTTCTTCATATTCTCTCCCTCGCCGACCAGCGACGATCCTGAAACCAAACCGTAGGGAAACGTCAGACGCATCAATAGCAGATGCATAGGGCCCCCCCATCACGAATGGATATGAGCAACTTGGCGGCACTCAAAGGCTTGAAGTCGCAACTGCCGCCGAATGCATAAAACCGCGTCATTTCGGCAACGGTGAACACACCCCCCGGCAGCATCCGCCAACTGACCGGAAAACTGGACTGGAACGACCGGCGCCGCCCCGTGCTAGAGACGTGGCGACAAGGAGCCCTCTTTGAGCCAGACAACCATCCGACCGGCGACTATTGCGGCCACCGGCCTGCATACGCCGCCGCATTCGATTTCAAATGAGGAGTTGGTTGAAGCGTTCAACGCCTATGTTGATCTCTTCAACGCCGACAACGCCTCACAGATCGATGCCGGCGAAATCCAACCGCTCGGCCATTCGTCGGTCGAGTTCGTTGAGAAAGCCTCGGGCATCAAAGCCCGGTTCGTGCTGAACAAATCTGGCATTCTCGACCCGACGCGCATGGCTCCTCAACTGCCCGAGCGTTCGAACGAGGAACTATCGATTCTCTCAGAGATCGCGGTTCGGGCTGCGGAAGACGCGATAGCCCGTTGGGGCAAATCCCCTTCTCAGATCGACGCGGTGTTGTGCGCCGCCTCCAATATGCAGCGTCCCTACCCGGCCATGGCGATTGAGGTGCAGCAAGCTTTGGGCATCGGAGGCTTCGCCTTCGATATGAACGTCGCCTGTTCGTCCGCGACTTTTGGCATCAAGACTGCGGCGGATTTCATCGCCTCGGGCTCGTGCCGAGCGGTCCTGGTGGTCAACCCCGAGGTCTGCTCGGCCCACCTCAACTTCAAGGACCGCGATAGTCATTTCATCTTCGGCGATGTCGCCACGGCGGTCATCGTCGAGGCCGCCGATGACGCGCAGAGCGGCTGGGACATTTTGGGAACCCGGCTCAAAACGGTCTTCTCCAACAATATCCGTAACAACTTCGGCTTCCTGAACCGCGCCGCTCGCCCCTCGGCTGATCTCGATTCGGCCACAGCCAATGGCGAAGGGGCCGACCCCCTGACAGACCGCCTGTTCGTCCAGCAGGGCCGCAAGGTCTTTAAGGAGGTGGTGCCGATGGTCTCCGACATGATCATCAATCATGCCCACGACCTTGATCTCGATCCCGGCGCGCTCAAACGCCTTTGGCTACACCAAGCCAATATCAACATGAACGAGATGATCGGGCGGCGCGTGCTGGGCCGCGACCCTTCGCCAGACGAAAACGTCATCATCCTGGACGACTACGCCAACACTTCTTCGGCCGGCTCGATCATCGCCTTTCACCTGCACAACGACGGATTTGAGGCGGGCGACACCGGCCTGATCTGCTCGTTCGGAGCCGGCTATTCCGCCGGAACCGTCTTTGTCCGAAAGCGCGCATGAGCCTTGATCGCACCGACATCGGCGGCGCCGGCGCATAGATCTTAGGCTCCGAACTTCCGCGCCTACGGGCCCGCTCGACGGGGTCGATCCGCAGCATAATCCGGGACGGCGAGCGCCCCGGACTGGCCGTGCCGCCGCTCTACGCCGCTGGTTCGGAAGGCGGATGATCCGCCTTCCACTGCATCGCCCGGCGGATCCTGTTCTCGACGCTGGGGTGATCGTAGAACAGGAACTCCTCGATCCACGAAGGCGACGGCGCGCGATATTCCGCCGTCTTGATCAGCGCTGTCGCCAGGCCGTCAGGCTCATTGGCGTATTCCAGCGAGAATCGATCAGCGTCGGCCTCGATGGTTCGGACCATGGTGTTGGTTATCGGTGTCGCCAGCACAAGGATGAAACCCATCACCACGCCCAGTATCGGCAGCCCGGCCGGATCGCTGATCTCCCCCACCCGGTCCGCACCGAGCAGGCGGCGCGCCACCGGATACAGCCGGCTCGCCAGCCAGAAGGCGGCCATGGCAAGCGCCGCCAGGATCCCGACCATCCACAGGACGTGCATATGGACGTAGTGACCCATTTCGTGCCCCACGACGCCGCGCACCTCCGCCAGGTCGGCGCCTTGCTGGAACATGGTGTCGCTCATCGCCACCCGCGCCGTGCCGAACAGGCCGGATACATTGGCGGTGTACCGATCAGACTGCCGGCTGCCGTCATAGATGTAGATCTTGTCCGACGGAGTTCCGGTCCGCTCGGCAAGCTCGACCACCGCATCCCGGACCGCCCCGTCCGGCGCTGGCGTATAGGTGTTGAACAGCGGCTCTATGAAGAGCGGCGAGAGCAGCAGCCCGAAGGCCATGAACGCCGCAGTGAGTCCGCCGGCCCAGGCCCACCATATCCGCCCGGTCCGCCGTATCAGGAAATAGACCCCGACCAGCAATACGGACATCATCACCATTCCGATCAGGCCCGACATAACGCCCTCGGTCAGCCAACCGCCGACCGGCTGACTGGTCAGCCCATAGTCCGTTTCACGCCGCCAGCCCGACCACCAGGCCCACGGCAGGCCGAGCACCCAACTGGCGACTGAATAGACTATCGCGACGGCTAGTACGGTCAGATTCGGTCGAGGCCGGTTTTGATTGAGGCGATCGCGAAGGCCGCTCAGGACTCCCGAGCGAATGATCAACCAGCCGATCACGACTGAGATCAGCAGTCCCCAGAGGATCAGCCAATGTCCCCCCTGCGTGTAGCGAATCGCTCGCTCCATGTCCTCTGGCGGTATCGTCGCCAGCCAGCGTGCCGTTTCCGCCTCAACATCGACGCTCATATCGCTTGCCCTCCCAACGCGAGGCGCCACCTGAAGGCACGCCGACGAACAAGACAAATGAAAAAGGCGCAACGATTGCTCGTTGCGCCTTCCTCTTGCCGTCTGCCCTGGGGCTAGAAGCGGCGGACGTAGTTGATCGTCCAGACGTTGGCTTCGCCGCCGTCGTCCTGGAAGTCACGACGCGTGTAGTCGGCGCGTACGCCGTTCAGACCATCAAAGAAGTAGTTGGCGCCGACACCGTAGTTCCAGCTGTCGCCGTCCTCGGCGAGCGTCAACCCGCCGCCCGAAGCCTCAAGCTCCGAGGTGCCATAACCGAACCGGCCAAACAGCTCGAAGTTCGGCGATACCGGTGCAACCGCCACCGCGTAAAGGGCCGCGTCGTAGTTCAGATTGACATCCACGCCGGGCGCGACGTCTTCATCGCCGAGACCGACCGAAAGTTCCGCCTCGGCCCCGAAGTGCGGGCTGAAACGCGCGCCGACCCTGGCGGTGACGGCGTCCAGGCTGACATCAGCGTCGTCCGCGCTAACGTTGGCGTAGCCGCCCGAAACGTACCAGGACGGATTGGACCAATCCTGGGCAGCCGCCGGCGCGGCGACAGCGATCACCGCAACAGCGGCGGCGGAGAAAGCGAAAGTACGCATTGAGACTATCCTTGCTGGTTTTGACGACGTCTTGCGCGCCGCCAGCCCACCCAGCCGAACAGCCTAGATGGGGGGCGTCCAAGGTCGTTCCAAGGCCCCTCCCGGGCCAAACGATGGCCGTAAGTCTCTATTTTGAAACATTTCTGCGTTCAGCGAACGTCGCGGTTCGAGTTCTGATCGCCGCGCTTGGAGCCGCGCCGAGCTCTCGGCGACCGGGATCGCCGCGCTCGCCGGCAAGACGTTGGAAGGCGAGTTCGAGCTGGATGGATTTAAGGCGCCGCGGCGAAGCGGCAGGGCGCCTATCGCAGGTTCGGGATGTCCAGATCGAAGGCTCGCTGCGGCTCAGGCGGCTGCCCCACGAAGACATGTTGCGGCTCAGGGTGCTGAGGCTGGCCCTGCCAGGCGTCGAACTCGATCAAGCCGGGGGACGCTTCCTGCCCACGGCTTGACGCACGCCGTCCCCAGGTCTTGGGCAAACCAAGCAGCTCGCTGACGTAGCCCCACACGCATACGGGATGCATCAACAGACTGTAGGCCAGCGCATAAAAGAAGAAACCCGCGATATTGCGACGAACCTTGAGACCCTGCGCGTTGAACATCCGCCGCTGAATCGCAAAGATCATCATGTTCCAGGCTGCGGCCAACGGCAGCACCAGCAGCGTCATCGGCCCGGCCAGCTGGAACTGTCCGAACAACGCCAACACCAATCCCGGAATGAAGATCAGGGTGTAGGCCAGGTCGATCGGCAGGAAGAGCAAGTTCCACCAGATGAATATCGTCGTCATCCGGTGGTGCGCCAACAGAGACCCATGCGCCTGGAAGGCTTCCACGAGGCCCCGCGACCAGCGCTTCCTTTGGCTGGCGAAATGCCCCAACCGCTCCGGCACATTAGTGAAGGCCAGCGCATCCTCGCAGTAGCCGATGCGCGCACCCTGTTTGAGCAGACCCCATGAAACCACGATGTCCTCGCCGACGCAGTCGGGCCAGCCGCCGACCCGCTCCAGCGCCTCGCGCCGGTACAGCGAGAAGGCGCCCTGAGCCACCAGGGTGCCGTGATACATGCTCTGCATCCGCTTCACGGCGGCGATGCCGTGGAAATAGTCCCATTCCTGGGCGCGGGTCAGCCAGGTGCGGCGTGAATTCTTGGCCAAAACCGCCCCGGCCACGGCCTCGGTTCAGCGCGGGTCCGAGACGAACCGCTCGACCAGGTTCCGCATGGCGTTGGGCGTCAGCCAGCAATCGCCGTCGACGGTGACGATCAGGTCGTAGCGCGCTTGGGCCAGCCCCCGGTTCAGGACGGCCGCCTTGCCTGCGTTCCTAGCCCCGACGAGGAGTTGGGCCGTGTGGCCGGCCGACCAGGTCAGCTCGCGGATCGCCCTCGCCGCTTCGTGGGAGGTCTCGTCGGTCGAGCCATCGTTGAGGACCAAAATCTCCATCGCGCCCGGATAGGTCTGCAATGACAACGATCTCAGAGTGTCAGCGATACTCAGCGCCTCATTGTAGGCCGCAATCAGAATGGTGACAGGCGGATAGACCGTCGGCGTCAGCCTGGGCGGGCGCCGATCCGTCAGCAGCGTCCCCAACATGAAAGCGTTCATGAAGCCGGGGATGTAGGCGATAAAAGTCGTTGAGATAATCGCAAACGGCCAGCCCGCCCACGCCGCCAAATCGTGGAGCCACGGTCCCGAAGCCCAGATGCTGAACCCGGTCCAGGCGATCGCCAGAGACAGGGCGAACGCGTATTTGACAGGCACCGGAGCATAGAAGAAGCGCCGACGGCGCCGACGCGCCGAAGCCCCCCCCTCACTCTGCGGATCCGCCTCGACTGTGCCCGTCAAAGGCCGCCCCGCATGACCCCCATCAGCCATGACGAACTCTACTAATAACGCACTGCCGGCTACACCGGCCTAACCTGAACTGTTTACAGTTAACGGCATTCACCCCTCCAATACCATTCACCATTCTCAAAACCACCGTGCAAAGCAAATCCCGGCACAGGGGAATGTCAGCAAGACGGTGCGACGCTCGCAAACCTCGGCCCGGGCGATCACGTCCATGTTGTCGCCTCCGAGACAGCCAAGGTGGGCGACGCGGCGCGAGCCCACCCAGTCGGGTCGCTTGACCCCCCAGATCGACACATGGTCTGGTTGGCCAAACACAGATCGGACGACGGGCGACATGGGGTTTGAGCGAACCAGACGACGAACGTTCGGCGCGGCCTTTTGCGCCACCGCGCTGGGAATATTCGCCCACGCCGCCCAAGCCACGCCGTCTGACCAGCCCTTCCTTGCCCTGGCCCAGGCCTATGCTGACCGTGACGCCGCAGCGGCGGCGCGCGCCTATGCTGAGGATGCCGACCTCACCTACGCCTATGAGGGAGCGCCGTCGTCGCACTATCGCGGTCGCGCAGCGATCGAACAGTCGCTCGCCGGCTTCTTCGATCAGCTCGACCCCGCCCAGGGCCTGGATCTCAACTTCCGCATCGTCGAGCGGCAAGGCGATCAGGCACGCGGGGTCTATCGCCTGCGGCTCGGGACAGTGTTCACCAGCTTCGGCGGGTTCGAAGTCAGGCAGGATGAGCACGGCCTGTTCCTTTCTGACCGAAGCACGTCGGCCGCTCTCGCCGACTTCGAGGAGGCCTCTGGTCCAGTGATGATCGCACCCGAAGACGAGGTGCTGGACCCGGACTACTATCGCCTGCTGACCGGCCGCTATCGGCTCCCCTCGGGTTGCATCCTCGTCATGACCCGCTCGGTGGTCCGGCTCTTCGTTCGCAACACCTGTGACCAGTCGTGGCGCGGCCTCCAGCGCGCGTCAGGCCTGCAATGGACGGCCGGACCGACCGTGTTGTCGAGCCAGGCCCAGGCCAGTTACCGCTTCGCCCGGGTGGTCGACACCCCCAGCGATCAGGTCGAGGTTTGGGGTGACGATCAGGTCATTTCTGCGCTGCGCGACACGCCCTATGCGCTCCAGCCCGTTCAGTTCGCCGCGCCCGACGGCACAGTCCTGGTCGGCACGCTCTATCTGCCGAGCGGCCTCTCCGCGCCGGCTGCGGCGACGGTCCTGGTCCATGGCTCAGGCCCGCAAGACCGCGACGGCTACGCCTCGATCATCGCGGTTTTGGCCGATGCGCTCGCGGCTGAGGGTCGCGTGGTCCTGACCTATGACAAGCGCGGCAGCGGCGGGTCCGGCGGCGACGGAGACAACGCCGGCTTTGATCTCCTGGCTGCCGACGCACGCGCGGCGATGGCGTTTCTGCAAGGTCGTGCTGAGGTCGATCCTGATCGCATCGGCCTGGCTGGCTCCAGCCAGGCCGGCTGGGTGATCGCGACCGCCATCCGCAACGGAGCCGCCCCGGCGGACGTTTTCCTGCTCGGTGCGGCGGGGGCGGCCTTCTCGGTCCGAGAGCAGAACCTCTATAACACCCGGATACGGATGACCTGCGACGGTGTTGCGGAGCCGCTGCGTCGCCTGGCGCTCGACCAGCAGGGCGCCTTCTTCGACGCCGTCCAGGACCCGACGCTGGCCGGTCACCTGGACCGCCTTACCGCCGAGGCCGCCGAACACCCCGAGATCCGCGACTGGCTGTTTCCGGACAGCTCCGGCCTGAACGAATCCGGCGCCTGGTTCACCGTTCTGGACCCCGCTTTTGATCCCCTGCCCGTCTGGCGCGACTACGATGGACGCGCGGTTCTCGTTTTCAGCGACCATGACGACGCCACAGACACCGACGGCGCTCTGGCGCGTCTGGCGGCGGTCGGCATCGAAGGGGTCCGACTCGCCGACAGCCAACATCTGGGGCTCAACGCTTCCGATATTTGCGACGCCGACTTGGGCGGTCGAACGCATTTCAGCCCTGCGCTGTTCGAGGCGATATCGGCCTTTGCGCAAAGCCGGTCCTGACGGGGGCCGGCCCTACCGGTCCTTCTCGCGCTCCGTGCCCGAACGGGCGCTCAAGGCGGCTTGGGCCGCCGCCAGCCGGGCGATCGGCACGCGGTAGGGCGAGCAGCTGACGTAATCGAGCCCCGCGCCCTCGCAGAAGGCGATTGAGGAAGGATCGCCGCCGTGCTCGCCGCAGATGCCCAGCTTGACGTCCGGGCGCACGCGCTTGCCGCGCTCGGCCGCGATCTTGATCAGATCGCCGACCCCCTCCGGGTCCAGCCGAACGAACGGGTCATGCTCGAAGATGCCCTTGTCCAGATAGGCCTGCAGGAACCGCCCTGAGTCGTCCCTGCTGATACCGAAGGTGGTCTGGGTCAGGTCATTGGTGCCGAACGAGAAAAACTCGGCGTATTCGGCCAGATCGTCGGCCCGCAGCGCCGCGCGCGGCAGCTCGATCATGGTCCCGACCATATAGTCCAAGTGATCGCCGGCCTCGGCGAACACCGCCTCGGCGACCCGGTCAGTCAGGGCGCGCAGGAACTTCATCTCCTGCCCCTTGGCCACCAGCGGGTGCATGATTTCCGGCAACGGCGCCGCGCCGGTTTCGGCCTTGACCGCCAGCGCCGCCTCGATGATGGCGCGCACCTGCATCTCGTAGATCTCGGGATAGGCCACGCCCAGACGGCAACCCCGGTGGCCCAGCATCGGATTGGTTTCGTGCAGCGCCTTGGCCCGAGCCATCAACTTGTCGGCGTCCAGCCCGGTCGCGGCGGCGACGGCGGCCACGTCTTCGGGGCTGTGCGGCAGGAACTCGTGCAGCGGCGGATCCAGCAGACGGATCGTCACCGGCAGGCCGGCCATGATCTTGAACAGCTCGACGAAGTCACCCTTCTGGAACGGCGCGATCTTGCCGAGCGCCGCGCGGCGACCGGCCTCGTCGTCGGCCAGGATCATCTCGCGCACGGCGGCGATCCGGGTCTCGTCGAAGAACATATGCTCGGTCCGGCACAGGCCGATGCCCTCGGCCCCGAAGCCGCGCGCAGTGGCGGCGTCCAGCGGCGTTTCGGCATTGGCCCGCACCTTTAGCCGTCGCGCCGCGTCAGCCCAGGCCATCAGCGTCTGAAAATCGCCGGTCAGCTCCGGCTCGATCATGCGGACCGCGCCCTTGATCACCTCGCCAGATGCGCCGTCGATGGTGATGATCTCACCCGCCTTGAACGTCTGACCGCCGGCCGTGAACTGACCGGCCTTGTCGTCGATATGGACGCCGCCGGCGCCTGAGACGCAGGGACGCCCCATGCCGCGCGCCACCACCGCCGCATGGCTGGTCATGCCGCCGCGGGCCGTGACGATGCCGCGAGCGGCGTGCATTCCATGGATGTCTTCCGGGCTGGTCTCCTCACGCACCAAGATGACCGCCTCGCCCAGCTGGCCCAGCCGCTCGGCCTCATCGGAATCGAACACGATCTTGCCGGTGGCCGCGCCCGGGCTGGCCGGCAGGCCCTTGGCGATCACGGTCTTTTCGGCGCTGGGGTCCAGCGTCGGATGCAACAGCTGATCCAGGGCTTGCGGCTCGACCCGCTGGATCGCCTCCTCGCGGTCGATCAGACCTTCGGAGGCCAGCTCCACGGCGATCTTCAGCGCCGACTTGGCCGTGCGCTTGCCGTTGCGCGTTTGCAGCATCCACAGTCGACCTTGTTCGACAGTGAATTCAATATCTTGCATATCTCGATAGTGACGCTCCAGCTTGCCGACCACCTCGACGAACTGGCCGAACACCTCGGGCATGGCTTCTTCCATCGAGAGCTTGGTCTCGCCCATCTCTTCGCGCCCGGCCCGGGTCAGGGCCTGGGGCGTGCGGATGCCCGCGACCACGTCCTCCCCTTGGGCGTTGATCAGGAACTCGCCGTAGAGCCTGGCCTCACCCGTCGACGGATTGCGCGTGAAGGCGACGCCCGTAGCCGAGGTCTCGCCCATGTTGCCAAACACCATCGACTGGACATTGACCGCCGTGCCCCAGCTCTCGGGAATGTCGTGCATGCGCCGATAGAATTTGGCCCGATCGTTCATCCAGCTGGCGAAGACGGCGCTGACCGCGCCCCACAGCTGGGCCCAAGGCTGCTGCGGGAAATCCTCGCCCGTCGCCTCCAGCACCACCTGCTTGTAGCGCCCGACGACCCGCTCCCAGTCCTCGGCCGACAGCTCGGTGTCCTGCGACACGCCCAGCCGGTCCTTGGTCTCGTCCAGCACCTCCTCGAAGGCGTCATGCCCCACGCCCAGCACCACGTTGGAATACATGGTGATGAACCGCCGATAGGAATCGAAGGCGAAGCGCCGATCGCCGCTCAGCGCCGCCAGCCCCTCGACCGTCTCGTCGTTGAGCCCCAGGTTCAGAACCGTGTCCATCATCCCGGGCATCGACGCCCGGGCGCCGGAGCGGACTGAAACGAGCAGCGGATTGGCCTTGTCGCCGAAGATCTTGCCGACGACGCCCTCGACCTTTTTCAACGCCGCCTCGACCTGGCCCTCGAGGTCGGCTGGATAGGTCTGGCCGTTCTCATAATAGGCGGTGCAGACCTCGGTGGTGATGGTGAAGCCCGGCGGCACCGGCAGGCCCAACGACGACATCTCGGCCAGGTTGGCGCCCTTGCCGCCGAGCAGATTCTTCATCGAGGCGTCGCCGTCGGCCGATCCGCCACCGAAGCCGTAGACCCACTGTGTCATCGTCATCCCTGAACCGGTTGGTCGGCGAGAAGCCCCGCCTGTCGTCCGAGGGCCTGACTAGCGCGCAGCGCCCGCCTTGGCGAGGGCGCGCACGTCTTTGCGGTTGCATCTTTTCCAAAGCTGGGCCGTTAGATGGTCATCGGCGCCCCCCGCGCTTTTGGAGACCTGACACATGAGCATTCTTGGGAACATCTTCGGCAAGATCTTTGGCCGTGACGACGACAAGACCCCGGCGACCGGCGACAAGGCCGCAACCGGAAGCAAGCCGATGGCCGGAGGCGCCGGCAAGGGCGATTTCGGCGACAAGTCGATTTCGGCCGGCGGCGGCGTCCAGCTCGACCAGGCTGATGTCGAGGTCATTCTGAGCAAGAAGGCCGAGGCCAAGGGCGAACCACTGAACTGGAAGACGTCCATTGTCGACCTGATGAAGACCCTCGACATCGATTCCAGCCTCGACAACCGCAAGGCCCTGGCCGACGAGCTCGGCTTCACCGGCGACAAATCGGACTCGGCCAGCATGAACATCTGGCTGCATCGTCAGGTCATGAACCGCATCGCCGAGAACGGCGGCAAGGTTCCGGCCGAACTGGTCGACTAGCTAGCGACGGCGGCGAGGCGGTCAGCCGCCTCGCCACTCGCTCAAGGCCTCTCCCGTCGGGCGCTCGAGCGCGACCCGGTCCAACTGGACCGCAGCGACGCAAACCGGCGTCGAATCCGGCCCCGCCGCCCGACAACGAAATGCGCGACCGCCCGGAAAGCCGACAATCCGGCCCTCCAGCCGTAGCCGCAATCCACCTTCGGGCCAGCGAGTCGGCGCCTCGGCCTCGCCCCGTATGGTGTAGGCGTAAGCTCGGCCATTGCGCCGATCCAGGCGCGACCCCCCTTGAGGATGAACCACCGCCAGGCCCACTGTCTGGGCGGCCGGCGATGGCGGAGTGGCCTGCAGCGGATCCGTTCGGACCACCGGACAGGTCTCGGCATCCATCCAGGGACGGGGCAGCCAGATTCCCTCGACCTCTTCCCAGTCGCCGCTCGATCCGGTGATCAGCGCCGAGTCGGACCAATCTCCCGGCGTCAGGCTGAACTGGATCGTGCTGCGATCCTCGCTCCAGGCCACGCGCGCCACGCCGTCCGCCGACTGGCCGAGCGCTGCCGGCTCCGGACCGCCGCACCCGACCGGGGTGACGACCGAGAAGGTTCGGCCCATCAAGACATCTGCGCCGTCGATCTCGGCGCCGGACGCGTAGCCGGAAGCGGCCTGGCGCGCAGCATCGACGATGTCCGCCCGTGTCAGAGCCGTCGGGCCGGCCGGCGGCAGCGACGGAGCGGTCGGAATTTCGATCGGTTGGGCCGGCGGCGCAGGGTCTTCCGCCCCTCGCGGGCACCCGCTTACGGTCAAGCCCAGCACCACGACCGCGACACCGCGCCCCAGGATCACAAGCGGGTTAGACATGGCAACAACCCTAGCATGGCCTGCACTCGAAAGGCTATGCGATCCGGACCGGACCACAGTGTGAGGAAGCCGCCGAAACCTGATGACGCTAGATCAGATCATCGCCCTGCTGGTGCTCGTCGCCGTCGTCGGCGTGCTCATTCACGGGCGCGTCCGCGCTGATGTGGTGGCGCTGAGCGGAGCGGCGGCCCTGCTGATTCTGGGCGTGGTCCGGCCGGTCGAGGTCCAGAGCGCCTTCGCCAGTCCAGCCGTCATCGCCTTGGCCGGCCTGTTCGTCATCGCCTACGCCATCGAGCTGTCCGGGCTGCTCGGCCTGATGATCCGGCAGGCCACAAAGCTGGCGATGCGGTTCGGTTCTATCGGCGTCTGGATGGTGATGGGCCTGTGCGGCCTGCTCGGCGGGTTCCTGAACAACACGCCCGTCGTGGTGTTGGCCGCACCGGTCGTGCGCGACGTCGCCAAGTCGCTGAAACTCTCACCGAAACGCTTCCTCATGCCGCTCAGCCATATCTCGGTGATGGGCGGTCTGATGACCCTGATCGGCACCTCGACCAACTTGCTGGTCAATGACATGGCCCGCAACGCCGGCCAGCCGGTGTTCTCGATCTTTGAGATCACCCCTGTCGGGCTGTCGATCGCCTTGGTCGGCGCGACGTGGCTGTTTTTCATCGGCGCCCGCCAGCTCGGCCGGTCAGTCGCAGCCGACGAGGCCGAACAGGCCCGTCTCGCCGCCGCCGAGGAGGAAAAGCGTGAACAGATGCGACGCGCCGCCGAGCGCAGACGCCGACGCCTGCCCTTCCGGTTTCCGCGCCTGGGCGAGGCGCGCACCAACGAAGACGGTTCCGGCGACGCCCATCTGGGCGACGTGGAGCTGTTCAGCGCCGCCGACCGACCGTTTAACCTCAAGCGGGCGCTGCTGGCCGCTGGCGTGTTCGTCCTGGTCGTCGCCGGCGCCGGATTTGGACTGGCTCCCATCGCCGCCGCCGCCTTCGCCGGCGCGGTCGCCTTGATCCTGCTCAAGGTGATCACGCCAGAAGAGGCCTACGCCGGCTTGCGGCCCGAGATCCTGCTGTTGATCGCCGGCATGGTCGTTGTCGGTGTCGCCATCGAGGTGACCGGCCTGGCCGCCGCCGGGGCCAGCGTACTGATCCAGGTGCTGGAGCCGTTCGGGCCGCTAGCGGCGCTGATCGTGCTGTATGGCGTCACCCTGTTCGCGACCGAGCTGCTGTCCAACGCCACGGTGGCGGTCCTGATCACCCCGATCGCCGTCGCCCTGGCGGAGAGCCTGGGGGTCGATCCGCGTCCATTCCTGGTGGCGGTGATGATGGCCGCCTCCGCCGCTTTCGCCACGCCGTTCGGATATCAGACCAACGTCCTCGTCTATCAGATGGGCGGCTATTCCTACATGGACTTCGTGCGGGTCGGGGTGCCGCTGAATCTGATCACCTGGGCGGCAGCCATGGTGGTGATCCCGGTGTTCTTCCCGTTCTAGCCGCCGCCGACGAACTGGACGACCTCAACCCGATCGCCAGCCTCGACCGGCGTGGCCGCATGCAGCGACCGGGGAACCAGCACCAGATTGCGCTCGACCGCGACCTTGGCGGTGTCCAGCGACAGGCTCTCCACCAACGCCGTGATCGTTGTCGCCGCCGTCTCATGCGGCTCGCCGTTCAGGATGATGTTCATGCCCGGCTTGTGACCCCGCCGCCCGAACGATACAAGGGCCGCCGATTTCACGGTCGGCCCGGAGCCTCATGGCCAAACCCCTGTATGTGCTGAACGGTCCGAATCTGAACCGGCTCGGAACGCGTGAGCCCGAGATCTACGGATCCGACACCCTGGTCGATATTGAGCAGGCGTGCGAGCGCCGCGCAGGATCGGTGTCGGTCGTATTTCGCCAGAGCAATCATGAAGGCGAACTGATCGACTGGATCCAGGAGGCCGGGGATCAGGCCTGCGCCCTGGTGCTCAACCCGGCCGCCTATGGTCACACTTCCGTGGGTCTGCTCGATGCGCTTCGCACCGTGACGATTCCTGTGGTTGAATGCCACCTGTCCAATCCTGCGGCCCGCGAGGATTTCCGCCAGGTTTCTTTTGTTTCACCGGCGGCGTCCGGCGTTGTTTCCGGCTTCGGCCTGGCGTCCTATGAACTGGCGGTTGAAGCAGCGCTTCGTCTGGCCGGCCTGGCGTTATCGAAGCCCTAAGTTCAAGAGAGGGAGACGCCCATGCCGGCGCCCAAAACCCCGAGCAAGACCCCCGCCAAGGCTCCAGCAAGCGACACCGACGCCAAACTGGTGCGTGAGTTGGCCGATATCCTCAACGACACCTCCCTGACCGAAATCGAGGTCGAGCGCAGCGGCCTGAAAATCCGGGTGTCGCGAGCCATGGCGGCCGCCCCCGCCTCGGCCATGCATTTCGCGGCGCCGGCCCCTGTCGCCGCGCCACCTGTGCACGCCGCCGCCTCGGCCCCGGCCCCGGCCATGTCGTCTGATCCGGCTGGCCCGGCGCCACGCGCCGGCGAGGAGGTGCCTTCGCCGATGGTCGGCACGGTCTATTTGCAGGCCACGCCGGGCGCCGATCCGTTCATCAAGCCCGGCGATACGGTCAAGAAGGGTCAAACCCTGCTGATCATCGAGGCCATGAAGACCATGAACCCCATCGCCGCGCCGCGGGACGGCAAGGTGCTGGACATCCTCGTCGGCGACGCCCAGCCGGTCGAGTTCGGCGAAGCCCTGCTGCTGCTCGAATAGGGCCCGGCCATGTTCGACAAGGTCCTGATCGCCAACCGAGGCGAGATCGCGCTGCGGATCCACCGCGCCTGCAAGGAGATGGGCATCTCGACGGTCGCCGTGCATTCGGAGGCCGACCGCTCGGCCATGCACGTCCGGTTGGCCGATGAGAGTGTCTGCATCGGCCCGGCGCCGGCCGCCCGCTCGTACCTGAACATCCCCTCGATCATCGCCGCCGCCGAGATCACCGGGGCCCAGGCCATCCACCCGGGCTACGGCTTCCTGTCCGAGAACGCCAAGTTCGCCGACATCGTCGAGGCCCACGGCATGACCTTCATCGGCCCGACGGCCGATCACATCCGCATCATGGGCGACAAGATCTCGGCCAAGCAGACGGCCAAGGACGCCGGCATTCCCGTCGTTCCCGGCTCCGACGGCGAGGTCGAGACGGTGGAAGCCGCCATCGAGGCGGCCAAATCCATCGGCTTTCCGCTGATCGTCAAAGCTGCTGCGGGCGGAGGCGGGCGCGGCATGAAGGTGGCCCTGACCGAAGATAGCCTGGTCGAGGCCGTCCAGACCGCCCAGACCGAGGCCCTGGCCGCCTTCGGCAACGGCGCGGTCTATATGGAGCGCTACCTCCAGAAGCCGCGGCACATCGAAATCCAGGTCATCGCCGACAGCCACGGCAATGTCGTCCACCTGGGCGAGCGCGACTGCTCGCTGCAGCGTCGTCACCAGAAGGTGCTGGAGGAGGCCCCCTCACCCGCCCTTTCGGCCGAGGGCCGCGCCAAGATCGGCAAGACCGTCACCGACGCCATCAAGAAGATCGGCTATCTGGGCGTCGGCACCATCGAGTTCCTGTGGGAAGACGACGAGTTCTTCTTCATCGAGATGAACACCCGGCTGCAAGTTGAGCATCCGGTTACGGAAATGATCACCGGCGTCGATCTGGTGCGCGAGCAGATCCGCATCGCCGCCGGAGAGCCGCTCAGCTTCACCCAGGACGACATCGTCTTTGAGGGCCACTCGATCGAGTGCCGGATCAATGCCGAAAACCCGACGACCTTTACGCCGTCGCCGGGTCTGGTGAACGATTTTCATGCGCCCGGCGGCCTGGGCGTGCGGCTCGATTCGGCTCTCTACGCCGGCTATTCGATCCCGCCCTACTATGACAGCCTGATCGGCAAGCTGATCGTGCATGGGCGCGACCGTGAGGAGTGCATCGCGCGCCTCAAGCGCAGCTTGGGTGAGATGGTGGTCGGCGGCATCGACACGACCATCCCGCTGTTCCAGAAGCTGCTGGCTGAACCGGACATCCTCTCGGGCGACTACGACATCCATTGGCTCGAAAAGTGGGCGGCCAGACAGGGCTGACCATTACGGAACTGCTTGGGGGATACGCCATTGGCGTCTTCCCCATGGCCGAAGGTCGCGACGATCCGGAGCTGTTCTTCGTTGATCCGACGACGCGCGGAATCATTCCGCTGGAGGCGCCGGCCCTGCCGCGACGGCTGGGCCGGACGGTGCGCGCGGACCGCTTCGAGGTGCGCATCGACAGCGCCTTTCCTGCGATCCTCGACGCCTGCGCAGCACCCGGCGGACGAGACCGCGAAGACACCTGGATCAATCCCGAGATCCGTCGGCTCTATCTGGAGCTCCACGCCACCGGCTTTGCCCATAGCATCGAGTGCTGGCAGGACGGCGCCCTGGCCGGAGGCCTCTACGGCGTGGCCCTGGGCGGCGCCTTCTTTGGCGAAAGCATGGTGTCATTCGTCCGCGACGCGTCGAAAGTCGCCCTCGTCCACCTGATCGCGCGGTTGAAAACCGGCGGATTCAGCCTGTTGGATGTCCAGTTTCTGACCTCGCATCTGTCCAATCTCGGTGCGGTCGAGATCAACAGAGAGGACTATCGCCGGCGGCTGAATTTGGCGGTGGTTCAGGACGCGGACTTCGCGCGGATGCCCTATGCGTCGGACGGCGCCTCGGCCTGGCAGGCGATCACCCAGGCATCGTAGAGCGGGTGCTGCATGGCGCTCAGTCCGGGTGACGAGGCGAACATCCAGCCCTGAAAAATCCGTCGCGGATCGACCGCGCCATCGCGGGCGCGCGGCTGGGAGTAGATTTCCAGATAGGCCATCGAGTCGCGCATCGGCTCGTCAGCCGCCGTCGTCTCGCAGGCTCGCGCCCGGAAGACCAGACCGCGCCAGCGCCTTTGCTGGCCAACCGGTACGGCGAAGCGGATGGTTTCGGCGGTGACCTTGTCCAGAGCCTGCACGATGGCGACGCCCTGACGCGGCCGCGATAGCGGGTCGGCCAACTCGGGCAACGGCGTCCCGGTGGGCATTTCATCGGTACCGGTGGCCGGCGTCGTCGCAGACGTTGCGGACGCCTGCATCGCCGGCGTCTCGGTCACCAGATCCGTGATTGGCGACGGCGGCTGGACTGATGACGTCTGAGTCTGGACCGGAGGTTGCTGGGGGATCACATCGCCGATCGGGTCAGCCGCCGGAACGGGCGCCGGCGTCGCAGCCGCCAGCCCGGCGACCGCCACAACGGCCAGCACGCTCGCTGCAAACCAGCGCGCCCGCTTCATTCCGGGCTCCAGGCCTCATAGTCGCCCGTCGCCGCCGGGCGCTCGCCGCTACGAGCCAGAGACCCCTGCGGACGCCAGGCCATCGGGGTGCCGGTCAGGTTGGGCAGATAGTCCTTTTCCCAGGCCTTGCGCGGCAACGGCGCGTCGCTGGGCGGTTCGTCAAAGGTGTAGTGCAGCCAGCCATGCCAGTCGGGCGACACCTTGGACGCCTCGGCATACCCGTTGAAGATCACCCAGCGGCGCTTGCGGCCGTCGTAGCTCACATTGTCGCGGCTCTCGTAGTAGCGGTTGCCGAATTCATCCTCACCGACCTTGCGGCCGCGCTTGGCGACCGTGAACAGGGTGCCGAGGGTGGCGCCGTTCCACCAAGTGAGCAGGGTCTTGAACACGGGCAAATCCGAAAGACGAAGAACAGGCGACTTATAGAGGCCGCTCGGGGCCGCGTCCATGGGCGCGCCGCAGCCGACGCAAGCAACATCTTGTGGGTTATTGGGCCTGCGGGCCCCATATCTATTGGCGCGAGCGAATCAGGCGGCTACTCTGATGTCAACTGCGACGGAGACCGCGCTTGCGCCTCGAATCCCACTTCGCCGTTCCAGAGCGACGACCGGCCCTGGCCGCCCGCCTGATCGAGCGCGGCGGGGAATGGCTTAGCGTGCTTGCACCTGCCGACTGGACGACGGCCCGGATTGAGGCCTGGCTGGACTGGGGCGCGGGCCTGCCCGCAGACCGGCCGGCAGGAGCCGACCCAGAGACGGCCAATGAGGCCGTAGCGCTCAACGGCGTGCTCGACGCCTACGCCCAAAGGCTGGCGGCGTGGGGGCGTGCGACCGGTGTGCTGGCCAATGCGGACGCCGCAGGCGTCTTCTGCGACGAGTTGACTGCCAGCGTCCTCTTGGGGCTGGCCGCGCCCGGCCCGACGCTGACGCAGGGCGTCCGGATTCACCCGCTGGCGGGGGATCAGTTGGCGGCCGCGCCGACCGAGACGCTGGTTGCGCTGGCGGACCCCGACCTCATCGGCCGCCTGGCGGCTTCGGACGACGGCGTGGAGGACGGTACGGCGCGAATGGCGCGGATGCGGCTGGAAGCTGTCCGGGACGCCGTGCGCCGTTGCGACGGCGCGGTTGAGGCCTGCGGCGACCCCGCCCAGAATCCTGGCCTGGCGCGAGCCATTCGGGCAGCCCAGACGGTGGGGCTGGGCGACGCCGCGATCCATCTCGCCGTTCGCGGCTACACGAGGGTCGCCGGCCCGACCCGCCTGCGCCCCCCCCAACTGCTCCTGGCCGCGCGGGCGGAGGCCGCCGCCGGCTCCAGCCAGGCCCGGCTGGCGGCCGAGGCGGCCAACACTCGTCTGGTCTTTTCGCCAGCGGACGCCGATGCAGCCATGCTGGCCCAGGCCGCGCCCCGGGTTGGGCTAGACCTGCGCCGTTTGACAGACGCGGATTTGACGCCGCTAGCCAGGCTCTGGACGCTGGCGTTGGAAATCGAAACCAGTTGCGGCTTCAACGCCAACGGCGCCGACGCCCGCCGCCGTCACGATGGAAGGCCGCTAGCCCTGGTCCCCTGTGGATTGGCTGACCGTCTGCGGGCCGAGGGCGTGGCCTATGATAGCGCCGCCGGCCGCACCGTGGTCAGCTCCTGGCTGGCGCGCCTGGACGGCGCCGCTACCCTGGCGTCGGCCGAGCTGGCGGCGGATGTCGGTGCGTGCGTCGATTGGCGGGCCGAAGGCGCCGCCGCCCTCGACCAATTGAAGCGCAAGCTGCAGCTTGCTGGGGACCTCGACGACCTTGCCGCCAAACAGTACGGCCAGGCGCTGAAGCTGGCCCGCAGGGCCGGGCTGCGGCACCTTCAGACCACCGCACTGGACCTGGACCCCGAAAGCCGGCTGCGGCTGGGCGCGCAGAGCGCCGGGATCGACGTCGCCGGGCCGGTCGTTGGGGTGATGGAAACCGCCGATGGCGAGGTCGAGCGCGTGCTGCATCCGGATATCGCCGCCGCTCTTGCCCAGGCCGGCGCCGATGTGGCCTCCGCCGAACGGCATCTGTTCGGGCGCCGGACCCTGGCCGACGCGCCCGGTGTCGATCTGGAAAGCCTGCGCGCCTATGGCTTTACCGACATCGAGTTAAAATCGATCGAGGTTGGGCTGAGCCAGGCCGAGCGCCTGGGCGACGTCTTCAAGCCCACCATTCTGGGCGCCGGGTTCATCGAGGACGCGCTGGGCGTCGACGCCGAACTGGCGGCGGCTTCGGACTTCTGCCTGCTGACTCATCTCGGCGTCACGCCGGATCGGATCGCAGCGGCGGAACGGCGCGCGCTGGGCGCGCCCGACCTTGGCGACTGGAGCGGCATGACCCCCGAGCTCGCGGCGACGATCGGTCCGCCGCAAATGGAAGCCCAACTGGCCATGACCGTCGCTGCGGAGGCCTTCTGCGGCGCGCCGCGCGACCTGGTCCTGACCGGCGACTGGGACGCCAGCGGCGGTGATTTGACCCGGCTCCAATCCTCAGCCGCCCTGGCCGGGGTTCGGACCGTTCGGGTCCAGCGCGCGCAGGCGCCCCGCGATCTGACGCTGTTCAAACTGCCGGAGGCCGAGGCCCAACCGCCGACACAGCCCCCTGCCCCAACGCCCGAAATCGAAACCGGGGTCGGCCGGCGAGCGCAGCGACGCAAACTTCCTGACCGGCGCAAGGGCTACATCCAGAAGGCCGCTGTCGGTGGCCACAAGGTCTATCTGCATACCGGTGAGTATGAGGACGGCGAGATCGGCGAAATCTTCATCGATATGCACAAGGAGGGCGCCGCCTTCCGTAGCGTGATGAACAACTTCGCCATCTCGGTTTCGATTGGCCTGCAGTACGGAGTGCCGCTTGAGGAATTTGTCGACGCTTTCGTCTTCACGCGGTTCGAGCCGTCGGGCGCGGTGACAGGCAATGACTCGATCCGGTCAGCGACCTCGATTCTGGACTATGTCTTCCGCGAGCTGGCGGTCAGCTACCAGGGGCGCACTGACCTGGCCAATGCGCGGCCAGGCGCAGCCGACGCCGATGGCCTAGGTGAGAGTGACGAGGAAGCCCCGACACCGGCGACCCGCTACATCTCCAAGGGTTTGATGCGCGGCGGCGCGCCGGACAATCTGGTCGTGGTGCCGTTCGGACGGCGCCAGCCAGAGCCGCAGGCGCTGACGCAGGCGCCGCCGGTTGCAGATGTCTGCCCCGCCTGCGGCGACGCGGCCCTGCAGAAGAAGGGCGCCGGCTTCATCTGCGACACCTGCGGCGTGGCGCCCAGCGCGTCGGACCTGTCGACCGGCTAGGCCCGAGTCTTGCATGGCCGGGCCAGTCCACGGAGCCGCCCCATGCGTAGTTTTGTCCTCGCTCTCGCCCTCGCCGCAGTCGCCCTGCCGGCTGCGGCCCAGAACACCGGCCAGATCGCCAACACCCAGCGCGGCGCCTCGTGTCCGGGCTGCAATCTGTTCCAGGCCGATCTGACGGGACTGGAGGCGCGCGGTCGCAACTATTCCGGAGCCCGCCTGCGCCAGTCATCGATGACGGCCGTGGTCCTCAATGGCGCCAACTTCTCCAGGGCCGACCTAAGGGACGCGGACGCCTACGGCGGCGTTTTTGGAGGGGCCAGCTTCGCCAATGCCAACCTGACCAATTCTTCGTGGGTCGGCGCCTTTCTCGAAGGCGCCAACTTCTCGGGCGCGAATCTGTCGGGCGCCAACTTCTCGGGCGCCCAGATGCGCGGTGCGCGGGGCCTGAGCCAGCGTCAGCTCAACGCGGCCTGCGGCGACGGCTCAACCGAACTGCCTGGTTCGCTCTCAATTCCGTCCTGCTAGCGCCATCGACCTTACGGCGATTTAAGTGGCGGGGGGCCAACGGATGGAGGACACGAACATCATGACGTCCCCGTCGAAATCGCCTCTTCGTCTGGCTCCCGCCGCTGCGGCAGCAGCCTTGGCTGTGTTCGGCGCCTCGTCGGCCCTGGCCGGCGGCCAGACCGCGTTTCAGGACCGGGACGTCTCGCGCGTGATCTCAATCAGCGGATCGTGCGGTCGCTGCGAGCTTTCGGGACGGCGCCTAACCGGCGCTAATTTCGTCGGGGCCGACTTCACCGGGGCGGCCCTGGTCGGATCGGATCTACGCGGGGCCAACATTGTTGGCTCGAACTTCTCAGGGACGGATTTGACTCGCGCCGATCTGCGCGGAGCCGAACTGGTCGGCAGTCGGTTCTCCGGCGCGGTTCTGGTCCAGGCTCGGTTGGACGGCGTCGAAGCCCATGGCGCAAACTTCTCCAACGCCGACCTGTCGCGAGCCAATCTGTCGGGCGCGGAGCTGTTCGGAGCCCGGCTGAGCCGGGCGCGAGCGATCGAGACCAATTTCTCCGGGGCCGAGCTGACGGGCGCGGACTTGACCCGCGGCGACTTCACCGGCGCTGATTTCGAAGCCGCCGAACTAGGCGGCGCACGTTTGGCCGGCGGACAGTTCAGTCGCGCCGACTTCAACCAGGCCGACCTGTCCCGAGCCGACATTCGCGGCGCCGACCTGTCTGACGCGCGCGGCCTATCCCAGCGTCAGATCACTGACGCCTGCGCCGACAGCGCCACACGGCTACCCGCCGGGTTGACCGGCCGCGCGTGCCGAGGCGCCGGCGCAGCGCCGCCACCGCCGCCTCGCCCACCCAGCGTGCCGCGCCACTTCCTGATCTTCGCCGACACCAACTAGGGCGCGACCTCAGCCTCAGATCTTGATCGGCGGGGCGGTGCGGATGTGCACGTCCTTGAGCTGGCGCTCGTCGGCGGCGGTCGGGGCGTTCATCAACAGATCCTCGCCCTGCTGGTTCAGCGGGAAGGCGATGACCTCGCGGATAGCGGTCTCGCCGGCCAGGAGCATGACGATGCGGTCGATGCCCGGGGCCAGGCCGCCGTGCGGCGGCGCGCCGTAGCGGAAGGCGTTCAGCATTCCGCCGAACTGGCCCTCGACCACCTCCGGGCCGTAACCCGCGATCTGGAAAGCCTTGAGCATGATCTCGGCCTTGTGGTTCCGGATCGCGCCCGAGCACAGCTCATAGCCGTTGCAGACGATGTCGTACTGGTAGGCGCGGATGGTCAGCGGATCCTGGGTGTCCAGCGCCTCCAGACCGCCCTGGGGCATCGAGAAGGGGTTGTGGCTGAAGTCGACCTTCTTCTCTTCTTCGGACCATTCGAACATCGGGAAATCGACGATCCAGCAGAATTTGAACTGGTCCTCGGCCACCAGCTTCAACTCGGTCCCGACGCGAGTGCGGGCCAGGCCGGCGAACTTGACGAAGACCTTGGGATCGCCGGCAACGAAGAAGGCGGCGTCGCCCTGACTTAAGCCGAGCGCCGTCATCAGGGCCTGGGCCGGCTCCTGGCCCAGGTTCTTGGCGATCGGCCCGCCCCAGGCGCCCTGGTCGTCCGACCAGAAGATGTAGCCGAGGCCCGGCTGGCCCTCGCCCTGGGCCCAGCTGTTCATGCGATCACAGAAGGCCCGGCTGCCGCCGGTCGGAGCCGGAATGGCCCAGACCGCGTTCTTGTCGTCGGCGGCCAGGATCTTGTTGAACAGGCCAAAGCCCCCGTCCCGGAAATGCTCGGAGACGTCCTGCATCTTGATGGGGTTGCGGGTGTCGGGCTTGTCGGTGCCGTACCAGGCCATCGACTGGGCGAAGGTCAGGCGCTCGAAGCCGGCGTGGTCAAAGCTCTCGCCGGCATCGTTGGTGAAGGTGTGGGTCCCGTTGATAGCAGACACCGGCTTGCCGTCGGCGAACTCTTCAAAGACGCCGTGCATCACCGGCTCGATGGCGGCGAAGACGTCTTCCTGGGTCACGAAGCTCATCTCGACATCGAGCTGGTAGAATTCCAGCGAGCGGTCCGCGCGCAGGTCCTCGTCGCGGAAGCACGGCGCGATCTGGAAATAGCGGTCGAAACCCGAAACCATCAGCAGCTGTTTGAACTGTTGCGGGGCCTGGGGCAGTGCATAGAATTTGGCCGGGTGCAGGCGGCTGGGCACCAGGAAGTCGCGCGCGCCTTCGGGCGAGGACGCCGTCAGGATCGGGGTCTGATATTCCAGAAAGCCCTGATCGACCATGCGCCGGCGGATCGAGGAGATGACCTTGGAGCGCAGCACGATGTTGCGGTGCAGCGTCTCACGGCGCAGATCCAGATAGCGGTGCTTGAGGCGGATGTCCTCAGGGTATTCCGGCTCTCCGAAGACCGGCAGCGGCAACTCGGCCGCCTCGGACAGGACCTCGACGGCGCGGATGCGGATCTCGATCTCGCCGGTCGGCAGGTTGGCGTTGACGGTCGCCGCCTCGCGCAGCACGACCTCGCCGTCGATCTTGATGACGCTCTCGGCGCGCAGGCGCTCGACCACGTCGAAGCCGGGCGTTTCAGGATGCAGCACCAGCTGGGTCAGGCCGTAGTGATCGCGCAGGTCGATGAACAGCAGGCCGCCGTGGTCGCGCTTGCGATGCACCCAGCCGGACAGGCGCACGGCCGAACCGGCGTCAGAGGCGCGAAGGTCGCCGCAGGTATGAGAGCGATAGGCGTGCATGGCGGTCTTTTCGGCTGGTTTCAGGGCCGCAATCGGCCCGGATTCGGGAGGCGGCTAAAGGGCCTGAACGCCCCGCAAAGTCAAGGCGTGAGACAGCCGGGCGGTGCGTGGCAGGGGGCGGTCGGCGCCCATACCGGCTGTCAGACAGACGCCGCGCCAACCAGCGATTCAGCTTGCCGAAGTCGCTGGAAGCGTTACCCGCCCCAAGAGGCGTCTTGAAGCCGTCAGGCCTCCCGCATCGGTTGACGGCCGCCCGACCCTGGCGAGCGTAGGGTCTGGCGGCGCCGGACAAACGATATCAGGCGACCGGCCAGTCCTGCCGCTCTTCCTCGAACATTGACTTTCCAGCAAAAATCCCTATTTAGCCAAACGTCTCGGAGCAGGAAGGCGAATTCGCGCCGCCCGCTCGCCCTGACTGGGCGGTTCCGCGAAGCCTTTTGAGCGATGGCCCCCTGGTTCGCAGGGCGCCGCCTCACATCCTTCCTATCCGTCAGGATTTCATGACCGAATTCACCAAGCTTGGCCTTTCAGCCACGACGCTGAAAGCCGTCGCCGAAACCGGCTACACCGAAGCCACCCCGATCCAGTCCCAAGCCATTCCGGTGGCCCTTGCCGGGCGTGACGTGCTGGGAATCGCCCAGACCGGCACCGGCAAGACCGCCGCCTTCACCCTGCCGATGGTGGATCGACTGGCCTTGGGCCGGGCCAAGGCCCGAATGCCGCGCGCCCTGGTGTTGGCGCCGACCCGCGAACTGGCCGATCAGGTCGCCGAGAGCTTCCAGAAATACGCCCAGGGCACCAAGCTCAGTTGGGCGCTGCTGATCGGCGGGGTTTCGATGGGCGACCAGGTGGCCGCCCTCGACAAGGGCGTCGACGTGCTGATCGCCACCCCGGGCCGGCTGCTCGACCTGTTCGACCGCGGCAAGATGCTGCTCACCGGCGTTCAGATCATGGTCGTCGATGAAGCCGACCGGATGCTCGACATGGGCTTCATTCCGGACATCGAGCGTATCTTCAAACTGACGCCGCCACGACGCCAGACGTTGTTCTTTTCGGCCACCATGCCGCCGGAGATCACCCGGCTGACGACGCAGTTCCTCAAGGATCCGACGCGCATCGAGGTCGCCCGCCCGGCGACGACCGCCGACACCATCACCCAGTACGCCGTGCCGATTGGCTCTGCCGACCCCAAGGCCAAGCGCACCGCCCTGCGGATGCTGATCGAGCGGTCCGACATCAAAAACGGCATCGTCTTCTGCAACCGCAAGTCGGAAGTCGATATCGTCGCCAAATCTTTGAAAGTGCATGGTTTTGATGCGGCCCCCATCCACGGCGACCTGGATCAGTCGCTGCGTATGAAGACGCTGTCGGAGTTCCGCTCCGGCGAGTTGAAGATCCTCGTCGCCTCCGACGTTGCTGCGCGTGGTCTCGACATTCCCGATGTCAGCCACGTCTTCAACTACGATGTGCCGCACACGGCCGACGACTACGTGCACCGCATCGGGCGCACCGGCCGCGCCGGACGCTCAGGCGAGGCTTATATGATCGTCACGCCAGCCGACGACCGATCGTATGACAAGGTGCTCAAGCTCATCAAGAAAACGCCCGAGACCCTGGACCTCCAGCTCGACGTCTCGGAGCTGAAATCGACGCCGCGCCAGAAATCCGAGCGTGACCGCGGCCGTCGCAGCGACCGGGATCGCCGTCCGCGCCCGATCGCCGACCACGGCCAGACTGCATCAATGCAGCCAATCCAGGCCGTCGCCAATGCGGAGGGGGTCGAGGATCAGCCGCCGCTGGTCGCCGTCGCGGATGATACCGCCGAAGCCACGCCCAAGGCGCGCCGCTCGCAGGGCGCCCGGGGCCGCAAGCCCCACCGCACCGAAACATCGGCCGCCGACATGGCTGCGACTGAGCCGGCGCCTCCCGAGACCAAGGCCGACGACGCCAAGCCCGCCGCCCGGTCCCGCAGTCGCGGACGTGACAGCGCCAAGCCGGCCCCGCGTGAAGAGGCCCGCACGACGGGTTTCGGCGACGCAACCCCGGCCTTTCTGCTGCGGCCTGCCCTGAAAAAAGAACCGGCTTAATCACACCGTTACCCTTGGCGGACTAGCGTTCGGCGTCACGGTCGGGATCGCCCGACTCCAAGGGACGCCGAATGACTGCAGACGTCGACACGACGCTCCGAGGCCCCGCGGCCTACGAGCTCGCCAAATCCGCCCTCCAGGAAATGGAGGCTGCGGGCGTGTGGCCGACGCCGCTCAACTTCGAAATCTGGCTTCATTCCTTGAACAGCCCCGAGAGCGGTCTGGCTATCGAGCTGCGCCGCATTCTCTCGAACGGCCCATTGACTGAGGATGAGTCCGAGCGACTGGCCGCCGAATATTTGCCCCGTGCGCGCCTGTCCGACGAGATCCGCGACGCCGGCGCTCAGTTGTCAAAAGAGCTGTCCAGCGTCGCCGGCGCGATCGCCGATGCCCAGAAAACGCAGGCCGCCTACGGCGAAACCTTGGCTGAAGCCGGCGAGGGGCTGGCTTCGGGCCAAGGCGACATCCGCCAGACGATCCAGACCCTGGCCCACGCCACGCAAAAGGTCTCGGCCGAAAACAGCGCGCTGGAACAACGGCTTTCGGAATCCACCCGCGAGGTCGGCAAACTGCGCGAGCACCTTGAGCAGGTCCGCCGCGAGGCCATGACCGACGCCCTGACCAAGCTGGCCAACCGCAAGGCCTTCGACGACGAACTGGAACGCCAGTGCGCCCTCGCCGCCGAGCATCATCGGCCCTTGGCCCTGGCCGTGCTCGACATCGACCATTTCAAGCGGTTCAACGATACTTGGGGCCATCAGACCGGCGATCAGGTCATCCGTTATGTCGCCGGCGTGCTGTCGCGCCTGGCCGTGCCGCCGCGCGTCGCCGCCCGCTACGGCGGCGAGGAATTCGCCCTGATCTTTCCGACCGAATCCGCTGCGGCGGTTCAGGCCGCACTTGAACATACGCGCCGCGAGATCGCCTCGCGCTCGCTCAAGCGGCGATCAACCAACGAAGATCTCGGCGCCGTCACCATTTCGATCGGCCTGGCCGAATGGCGCACGGGCGAAACCCCTATGGGCCTGCTCGAGCGGGCGGACGCGGCGCTCTACGCCTCCAAGCGCGGCGGCCGCAACTGCCTGACCTTGGCCGAGAGCGAGACCAAGGCAGCCTGACCTCTATCCCGGCTCAAACTGATCCGGCTAGAGTGCGACCATGAGAAGTCTCACCTTCAACGCGGCCTACTGGACGCTGTCCATTCTCTATACCTTGGCGGCCGCGTTCGCGGCGCTGGCGCCTGGGCGTCGGGCCGTACAGTGGATCATCCGCCGGTATGTAAAACGCATGGTCCAGGCCATGCGCGGGTTGGCCGGGATTCGCATCGAGGCGCGTGGCAAGCACCGGCTGCCCGATGGCGCCTTCATCATCGCCGCCAAACATCAGAGCTGGGGCGACGGCTTTTCTGTCTATGACCAGTTCGACGACCTGGCCTTCGTCACCGGCGACCATCTTGAGAAGTTTCCGCTTCTGGGCACGGTTCTGCAGAAACTGGGCGCCATCGTCGTCAACAACTGCGGCGGCCACGAAGCGCGCAAGGCCCTGGCCCAATCCGCCGCCATGGCCCACCGCGACGGCCGCAAGATCCTGATCTATCCTGAGGGCAATCTGGCCAAGGTCGGCGAGAAGTTCCGCTACCGCACCGGCGTCTGGCACATGTACCGGGACTTCGACATACCGGTCGTGCCGCTGGCCACGAATCTGGGGCTGTTCTGGCCCCAGGAGGAATCCCGCAAGAATCCCGGCACGGCGACCATCGAGTTCCTCGACCCCATCCCGACCGGCCTATCCAAGGCCGAGTTCATGACGCGCCTGGAAGACGCCGTTGAGACCGGCACCGCCGAGCTGGTCGCTGAGGCGACGGGCCGACCGTTCACCCCCGCAGTGCTGGTGCTCGCGCCTGACGAGGTGAAGAGGGCGGCCTCCACCTGACCACCTTGTCAGTAGCGGGATTTGAGTTCACACCGCAGCCCTGATTGAAGGGGTTTGCAATGCAGCAGGATCTGACCCAGGGATCGATCACCCGGCACCTGCTCGGTATGGCCGCCTTCATCGGCGTCGGCCTGCTGTTCCAGACGCTGTACTATCTGGTCGATCTGTATTTCGTGGGCCACCTCGGGGCCGCCGCCATCGCCGGCGTCGGCCTGTCCGGCATCGCGTTTTTCCTGGCCATGGCGCTGGGCCAGATGGTCGGGGTCGGGTCCCTATCGCTGATCGCTCGGGCCATCGGCGCCAAACGGCCCGAAGAGACCGACGCGGTCTATCGCCAGAGCCTTTTGATCTCGCTGAGCCTGTCGCTCGTTCTCCTGGTCGGCGGCTATCTGGCGGCCGGCCCGGCCATGGGTCTGCTCGCCGCCGATGCAGCCACCCATCAGGCCGCGACCCAATATCTGTACGGCTTCATCCCAGCGCTGGCGATGATGTTTCCGACCGGGGCCATGGCTTCGGCCCTGCGCGCCGCCGGCGTGGTGCGCCAGCCCATGCTGGTTCAATCCGCCACCGTCATTGTGAACATCATCCTGGCGCCCATCCTGATCGCCGGATGGGGCACGGGCGTGCCGCTGGGCGTGTTCGGCGCGGGCCTGGCGTCAACCCTGGCCGCCCTGATCGGCCTGGTCGGTTTCGCCCTGATGTTCGAGCGCGTTCAGACCCTGATTCGCGCGCCCTTGCGGCTGGCTCGCCCGGACCTGGCTGTCTCGGGTCGCATCATCGGCATCGGCCTGCCGTCAGCCGGCGAGTTCGCCCTGATGTTTCTGACCGGCCTGGTCGTTTATGCCGTCATTGGCCATTTCGGCCCCGAAGCCCAGGCCGGCTACGGCGTCGGATCACGGGTCATGCAGGCCATCTTCCTGCCAGCCATGGCCATCGCCTTCGCCGTCGCCCCGGTCGCCGGCCAGAACTTCGGCGCCGGCCAGGGCGAGCGTGTGCGTGAAACCGTGAAGCGCGCCGCCCTGTTCAGCTCGGCCCTGATGTTGTCCCTGCTCGCCTTTTGCCAGATATCGCCGCACGCGCTCGTCGCTCCGTTTTCGACGGACCCGGCGGTAGTGGATGTCGCCGCAACCTTCCTGCGGATTATCTCGCTGAACTTCCTGCCCTCGGCCCTGATCTTCACAGCGTCAGGCGCCTTCCAGGCCCTTGGCGACACGAGGCCCGCCCTAATCGGCAGCGCCAGCCGGCTGATCACCTTCGCCGTGCCCGCCATCTGGATGTCGATGCAGCCCTGGGCCGAACTTCACTACGTTTGGATGCTCTCGGCTGCATCGGTCATGGTCCACGCCCTGATCGTGCTGGCCCTCTTGCAACGACAACTCAGGATCAAGCTGGCTGGTCTTTCGTCCCTGCCGGACGCCGCTTCGGCTTCGGCTTGAGCGCCACCTCGATGGCGCGCCTCGCCCAGGTGACGGCTTCGTCGGCGTCATCGACCGCGCCGTCGGGAAGTGACCAATAGCTCATCAGCATGGTCTGGCCGTCCTTGGTCGGATAGGTGAACTGGCGCGCGCCCTCGGCGGTCAGCGCCTCAGCCAGATCGGCGTCAGCCTTCAGCCAGATCTCGCCGTCGTCCAGAATGGCGAACATGGCGCCGCCGAACTTGACCCCGGCGGCGCCGAACATCCGCTTGATCTCGATCGGCCCCAATCCGGCGAGATGATCGCGCACCCAGTCCCCGAAGGCCGGCTCATAGGCCATCAGTCCGCCGGCGCTGGGACGATGGTGACGCTCTCGCCGCAACCGCACGCGTCGGTTTCGTTCGGGTTTCGGAACACAAACTTCGAGGCCAGCCGTGTCGTTTCGTAGTCGATCTCGGATCCCAGCAGGAACAGCACCGCCTTGGGCTCGATGACCACCTTGGCGCCCTTGTCCTCGACCACCTCATCCAACGGGTCGATGGTCTCGGCATAGCTCACGACATATTCTTGACCCGCGCACCCGCCGTTCTTGACACCGACGCGCAGCGCCGCCGCCGGTCGCTCAGCGCGGGCCATGATCTCGCGCACGCGCAGGGCTGCCGCCTCGGTCAGGCGGACGACCTGGGGGCGCGGGCGCCGGATGACGGGCTGGGCGTCCATCAGAACATATTCAGCGAGAGCTTGGCCTCATCGCTCATCCTGGAGGGGTCCCACGGCGGGTCGAACACCAGCCTGGCGGTCGCCGAGTGGATGCCCTCGACCTTGGCCACCGCATCTTCGACCCAGCCGGGCATTTCGCCCGCCACCGGACAGCCCGGCGCGGTCAGGGTCATCTCGATCAGGACGTCGCGCTCGTCATTGATGTCGACCTTGTAGATCAGGCCCAGCTCATAGATGTCGACCGGGATCTCCGGGTCGAACACGGTCTTGAGCGCCTCAACGATGGCGTCGGTCAGATTGGCGATATCAAGCTCGGTCAAGGCCTCGGCCTTGCCCGCGTTCCAGGCCTCGTTGAAGGCTGCGCTGTCACTGATCTTGCCGTCGTCCATGGCCGTTTCCGGGGTCGTCACTGAAAGAAGGTCCGCGCCTTGATGAGCGCTTCGACAAAGGCGTCCACGTCATCGGCCGTATTATATAGGGCGAAGCTGGCGCGAATGCTCGAGGTCAGTCCAAACCGGGCCATCAGCGGCTCGGCGCAGTGCTGGCCAGCCCGGACCGCGACGCCATAGCGGTCGAGGATTTGGGCGATGTCATGGGCGTGCACGCCCGCAACCGTAAACGCCAGGATCGCGCCCTTGTCCGGCGCCCTGCCCAGCGGCTTGAACCAGTCCAGCCCGCTCAGCGCCGTGAAGGCCCGATCGTACAGCGCCCGTTCGTGGGCCTCGACCGCCGCCCGGTCAAAATCAGAATACCAGGTCAGGGCCGCGCCCAGGCCGATGGCTTCCAGGATGGGCGGCGTGCCCGCCTCGAACCGGCGCGGCGGCTCGGCGTAACGGACCGCGCCTTCGGACACGCTCTCGATCATCTCGCCGCCACCCTGATAGGGCGGCAGCGCGGCCAGTTGATCAGCCTTGCCATAGAGGATGCCGATGCCGGTCGGGCCGTACAGCTTGTGTCCGGTGCAGACGTAGAAGTCGCAGCCCAGCGCCTTCACATCGACCGGCAGATGCACCGCCCCCTGGCAGCCGTCGACCACCATCAGCGCCCCGGCCGCATGAGCCATCCGGGCGATCTCGGCGACCGGATTGATCGTGCCCAGCACATTCGACATCTGGGTGACCGAGACCACCCGCGTCCTCGGCCCAATCAGTTCGGCCAGATGCTCCATGTCCAGCGACCCATCCTCGGCCACGCGCGCAAAGCGCAGGACCGCCCCCTTGCGCTCGCGCAGCAGATGCCACGGCACGATGTTGGAATGGTGCTCCATCTGGGTGACGACGATCTCGTCGCCCGGATTGATCGACTGGCCGATGGATGAGGCCAGAAGGTTGATCGCCTCGGTGCCGCCCTTGGTGAAGACGATCTCGTCCTCACCGGCGTTCAGGAAGCGTGCCGCCGTTTTCCGGGCGCCCTCATAGGCGTCGGTCGTCTCATTGGCGAGCGTATGCAGGCCGCGGTGGACGTTGGCGTAGGAGCCCTCCATCGCCGCCGTCATGGCCTCGATCACCGCGCGAGGCTTCTGGCTGGACGCGGCATTGTCCAGATAGACCAGCGGCTTGCCGTTCACCTGCCGCGACAGGATCGGAACCTGCGCGCGGGCGATCAGGGGATCAAAGGCCATCATAGGCGTTCCGTCAGCCATGCCCTCGCCCTTTCGCGCGCGCCCTCATGGCCGATGCGGTCCACGACCTGCATGAGGAAGGCCTCGGTCAGCAGCGCCCTGGCCTCGTCGGTTGGGAGGCCGCGCTGCTCCATGTAGAATATGGCGCTTTCGTCCAGCGCCCCGACCGTATTGCCGTGGGCGCACGAGACGTCATCGGCGTAGATTTCCAGTTCCGGCTTGGCGTCGACCTCGCCCCGCTCAGAGGTGATCAGAGCGTGATGTCCCATGCGGGCGTCGGTGCCGTCGGCGCCCTCGCGCACGATAATCCGGCCCTGGAAGACGCCGCGCGCCTCATCGCGCACCACGCCCTTGGTCAGTTGATCGGTCAGACCCTCCGGACCGATATGATCGACCTCGGTGGTCAGGTCGGCATGGCGCTTGTCCGACAGCAAATAGGCCCCGTCGATGCGCACCGCCGCGCCATTGCCGGGATGCTTCAGCCGGGTCTCCTGACGCTGCAGCTTCGCGCCTGTGGTCAATACCGTCTGGGAAAAGGCGCTGCCCTCCCCCAGCGTGACCTCGGCCTGGGTGACGGAGATCGCATCCTCCGGCTCTTCAACCAGGACGATGCGCTCGACCCGGGCCTGGCTGGGAACCTGAATGATCAGCCGATTGTGGGCGACGTAGCCCGAACCATGGCCCTCGTGACTTTCAAGGATGGTCAGGTGACCGCCGGGGCGCACCCCGACCGTCGCGACCGCGCTATGGCCTGTGCCGGTCGCATCCGAGACGAACCGCAACCGCACCATCTGATCGCCGAAGGCCGTGAAATGATCCACGCCGACGGGCGTGCCGTTCACAAAGGTCAGCGCCTCTCCGCCCAGCTCGAAAAAGGGACCGGCGCCGTGCACGCCGGCTTCCGGCGACGGCTCAGGCGCGGCGCGCAGATACCGGCGCACATCGGTGTATTTCCAATCCTCGTCGCGGCGCGACGGGAAGGTGTCGGCATCCTTGAGATCAAGCGCGGTCACGCCACCTCCGGGAGGAACTTGTCGTAGCCCTCGGCCTCCAGCTCCAGCGCCAGCTCCGGTCCGCCGGAGGCGACGATGCGGCCGCCGGCCAGGACGTGGACCCGGTCCGGTTTGATGTAGTCCAGAAGCCGCTGATAGTGGGTGATCACCAACATCGACCGCTCCGACGACCGCAGGGCGTTGACTCCGTCGGCCACGACCTTGAGCGCATCGATGTCGAGGCCGGAATCCGTTTCGTCGAGGATCAACATCGACGGTTGGAGCAGCGCCATCTGGAGCACTTCCATTCGCTTCTTCTCGCCGCCCGAGAAGCCGACGTTGAGCGGCCGCTTGAGCATATCGAAGTCCATCTTCAGCGCGCTCGCGGCGGCCCTGGCGGCCTTGAGGAACTCCGGCGCCGAGATCTCGCCTTCGCCGCGTGCCTTCCTCTGCGCGTTCATGGCCGCCCGCACGAAGGTCAGGGCCGGCACGCCGGGGATTTCGACCGGATACTGGAACGACAGATACAGACCCTTGGCCGCGCGCTCGGCCGGCTCCAGGTCCAGGAGGTCCTCACCGCGCCAAGTCGCCGAACCGCCGGTGACCTCATAGTTGGGCCGCCCCGCCAAAGCATAGCCCAGCGTCGACTTGCCGGCCCCGTTCGGCCCCATGATGGCGTGCACCTCGCCCGCCGGCACATCGAGCGTCAGGCCCTTGAGTATCGGCTTGTCAGCCACGGAGACGGAGAGGTTTGAGATGGAGATGGACATCAATTCCGATCGGTCTTTGAAGTTCGGACAAACGAAACAGGCGACCCGCCCGTCGGAGGCAACAGATCAAAACCACGATCTGTCAGCGAAACACGAGGGTGCTGGTTCAACAGCTCGCTGACCCGGTTGTTCACGTCATCAGCATAAGGGCCACCATCGAAGCAGGCTTCAGAAGTAACGGCCTCTTCGACCACAGCGAGCCGCGCGCCATTCAGGCGATAAACGATGACGTCGGCGCTACAGCCGCCCAGCATAGTGATCTCTCGAGTCGTTGAATCCAGGCGGATGCGCGCGCCGCCGGCCGCGCCGCTGTCGATGGGAATTTGATACTGTCCGCTCTCGATCTCGGGCGTCGGACTGCAGGCGCCAAGTAGAAACAAACTGACCACCAACGCTCTCACCCCACGCTCCCTTCGAGCGAGATCGCCACCAGCTTCTGGGCTTCGACGGCGAACTCCATCGGCAGTTCCTGGAGCACCTCGCGCACGAAGCCGTTGACCAGCAGCTGCACCGCCTCTTCCTGCGAGAGGCCACGCTGCATGGCATAGAACAGTTGGTCCTCGGAAAGGCGCGTCGTCGTCGCCTCGTGCTCGAACTGGGCCTGGCCGTTCCTGGCCTCAATATAGGGCACGGTGTGGGCGGCGCAGTCCTTGCCGATGAGAAGGCTGTCGCACTGGGTGAAGTTGCGCGCGCCGGTCGCCTTCGGATGGGCCGAGACCAGGCCGCGATAGGTGTTGGACGACCGCCCCGCCGACACCCCCTTGGAGATGATCCGCGACCGGGTGTTCTTGCCCAGGTGCACCATCTTGGTGCCGGTGTCCGCCTGTTGGCGACCGTTGGTGATGGCGATGGAATAAAATTCGCCCGACGCCCCCTCGCCCTTCAAAAGGCATGACGGATATTTCCAGGTCACGGCCGAGCCGGTCTCAACTTGCGTCCAAGACACCTTCGACCGGTCGCCCCGGCAATCGGCGCGCTTGGTGACGAAGTTATAGATGCCGCCCTTGCCGGTTTCCGGGTCGCCCGGATACCAGTTCTGGACCGTCGAATATTTGATCTCGGCGTCGTCCAGCGCGATCAGCTCGACCACGGCGGCATGCAGCTGGTTTTCGTCGCGCATCGGGGCGGTGCAGCCCTCCAAATACGAGACGTATGACCCCTTGTCGGCGATGATCAGGGTGCGCTCGAACTGGCCGGTGTTCTCGGCATTGATGCGGAAATAGGTCGACAGCTCCATCGGACAGCGCACGCCCGGCGGGATGTAGACGAACGAGCCGTCCGAAAAGACCGCCGAGTTGAGGGCCGCGAAATAGTTGTCGCTGACCGGCACGACCGAGCCGAGGTATTGCCGCACCAGCTCGGGGTGCTCGCGCGCCGCCTCCGAGAAGGACATGAACAGCACGCCAACCCTGGCCAGCTCTTCGCGGAAGGTGGTGACGACCGACACGCTGTCGAAGACGGCGTCCACCGCGTATTTCGGCGCGCCCTGGACCCCGGCCAACACCTCCTGTTCTCGAAGCGGGATGCCTAGCTTGGCGTAGGTTTCCAGAATCTCGGGATCGACCTCGTCGAGGGACTTGGGCCCCTCCTTGGTCTTGGGCGCGGCGTAGTAATGCAGTGCTTGATAGTCGGCGGGCACATAGTCGACCTTGGCCCAGGTCGGCTCCTCCATGGCCTGCCAACGCTCCAGCGCCTGCAGCCGCCTTTCGAGCAGCCATTCCGGTTCGCCTTTCTTGGCCGAGATGAAGCGCACCGTGTCCGTAGACAGGCCGACCGGCGCGAACTCCTGTTCGACGTCGGTGACGAAGCCGTGCTTGTAGGCTTCCAGGCCCTGGACGGCCTCGATGGTTTCCTTGACGGCGGCCATTAGACGAATTCCGGTTCCGGGTGGCGAGCGCGGTGCTTGAGGTAGGCCGCCTCCCAGACATCGGCGAAGCGGGCCCAGTCCGCCTCGGTCGTGCCCCAGCCGCCCGAGACGCGGATGGTCGAGGTGGCGAGATCGTCCAACCCCATCGCCACCATCGCCGTGGACGGCTTGGCCTTGCCCGAGGAGCAAGCGCTGCCGCCCGAGACCATCACCCCGGCAAGATCAAGCGCCATAAGCTGGGCCATCGAGGACCAGCCGGGCGTCGCCACAAACAGCGTGTTGGGCAGGCGCTCAGCGCCGTCGCCAGCGACCACGCCGCCGTGCGCCTTAAGCCGCTCAGCTGCGGCATCGCGCCAGGCGGAATGATCCATCCCGGCCTCCAGCTCGGCGCGAGCGGCTCTGGCCGCCGCACCGAACCCAGCCAGGCCCGGTCCGTTCTCGGTGCCGGCGCGCAGACCCCGCTCCTGCCCGGACCCGAACAGGGTCTTGTGCACCGTCGCGCGCGGCCCCGCGACCAGGGCGCCGACGCCCTGCGGACCACCCAGCTTATGCGCCGACAGGGTCACGGTGTCGCAACCCAGCTCCGTCAGCTGCACCGGAATCTTGCCCGCCGACTGCACCGCATCAACGTGCAGCCAGCCCTCATGAGCGCGCACAAGTTTCGCGATTTCGGTGATCGGCTGGATCACGCCGGACTCGTTGTTGGCGTGGTGGATCGCCACCCAGGCCCTGCCGCCCGTCGCAAGCGCCGCCGCAAGGGCTTCCAGCGAAACGACGCCCTTCTCATCGACCGGAATGACCGAGACCTCGCGCCCGCTCATCGCCACCGCCTCGGCCACGCAAGGGTGTTCGGTGGCGCAGATGACTAGCCGCTCGAACCCCGACAGGATCGCACTATTCATCGCCTGGGCGTTGGACTCGGTCCCGCCGGACGAGAAGATGACGCTCTGCGGATCGGCTCCGATCAGGGCCGCCACCTCGGCCCGTGCCAATTCGATGCGCGCGCGCTGGCGCCGACCGGCGGCATGAACCGCCGACGGATTGCCATTGTCGGTCAAAGCTTCGGTCGCGGCTTTGACGGCCTCAGGCCGCACCAGGCCGGACGCGTTGTAATCGAGATAGGTTCCGCTCACGCCGCCGCTCCTTGCGAAGCCGCTCTCAGCGCCTCGCCCATCCGCTGGGCGGCGCAGGCGCGCGGCGCGATGACATCGGCCAGCGAGACGCTGGATAGATAGTTATGAATCTCGCGGCCCAGCCCCTCCCACAGCTCGTGGGTGATGCACCGCTCGCCGCCGATCATACAGCCGCGTGGACTGCCTTGGCCGGAACAGCGAGTCGCCCGGATCGGCTCGTCGACCGCCAGCACGATATCGGCCACCCAGGTCTGGTCGGCCTGTGACGCCAGCAGATAGCCGCCGCCCGGTCCCCGTACGCTGTTGACCAGCCCGCTTTTCCGCAGCCGCGAGAACAGCTGTTCCAGGTAAGACAGCGAGATTTCCTGCCGGGTCGCGATCTCGGCCAGCGAGACGGCGCGCTCGCCGTCGCCGTTGGCGCTGTGGCGAGCCAGATCGGCCATCGCCATCACTGCATAGCGCCCCTTGGTGGACAGCCTCATGCCGTTTCCTTCAACAAAACGCGCGCCTTTGACGCGAGCTGTGCTAAGACCCGCCGCCTCGCTGGGACGCTGCCCGCGGGACATAGAGAAACCAAGTGGAATGGTCAACTATTCCCCGACCGTTTCACGTACGATTTGCCTGGGGTTCGTCCATGCCTGAATTGATCCTGCCCGGCGCCGCCGGTCGCATCGAGGCCCGCTATTCCCCCGGCAAGACGCCGACCGCCCCGATCGCCCTGATCCTGCACCCGCACCCCAAGGCCGGCGGGCACATGAACAATCCGGTGGCGGTGCAGATGTACCACCTGTTCATGACGCGCGGCTTTGCGACATTGCGCTTCAACTTCCGCGGCGTCGGCCGCTCGCAGGGCGAATACGATTCCGGCATCGGCGAGCTGGCCGATGCCGCGACTGCGCTGGACTGGCTCCAGGCCCAGAACCCGCAAAGCTCCCAGACCTGGGTGGGCGGCTATCAGTTCGGCGCCTTCATCGGAATGCAGCTCCTGATGCGCCGGCCCGAGACCGACGGCTTCATCTCGGTGTCGGCCCCGGCCAATATGTACGACTTCTCGTTCCTGGCCCCCTGCCCGGCGTCCGGCCTGTTCCTGCATGGCGCAGCCGACACCATCGTACCCCCGGCCGAGGTTGAGCGCGTGGTCGCCAAGCTGCGCGCCCAGAAGGGCATCGTCATCGACTATGACCTGATCGAAGGCGCCTCCCATTTCTGGGAAAACAACATGACCGATGTTGAGCAGCGCGTCGCCCGCTACCTCGATATGCGCCTGGCCGCCAGCGCGGCGGCCGAAGCGGCGCAGGACAGCTAGGGGCTAGACGGGCGCGAACGTCCCGTCGAGCTGGAGTTGTTCAAGCAGCCCGTCGGCGATGCCGAAGCGGAAGCCATGAAGCTGGAGCCGGCCGTCCGCCTCGCGCGCCGCAATCCACGGAAAGGTGCGAAGATTGTTCAGGCTGAGCTTGACGGTCTCGTGCTCACAGACGTCATCGATCAGATCCTCGGGCGTACCGGCGGCGCGCGCGGCGTCGACCGCCGGCTGGGCCATACGCATCCACGGCTCGACGAAATCCTGGGCCCGCTCGGGAAAACCGTGAACCAGCGAATGCACGCCGCCGCACTTCTGGTGACCCATGACGATCAGGTGCGGCACTTCCAGCACCCGCACCCCGAACTCCAGCGCCGCCGAGGTGCCGTGAAAGTCCCCGTCCGGGTCATAGGGCGGCACCAGATTGGCCACGTTCCTGACCACGAACAACTGACCCGGCGCGGTGTCGAAGACCATGGCCGGATCAGCCCGGCTGTCCGAACAGGCGACGATCAGGGCATGCGGCTTCTGGCCTTCGTCGGCCAGGGTCTGAAGCCGCTCACGATGCGCGGTCCAGCCGCCGGTGCGAAACCGGCGATAGCCGTCCAGAAGCTTGTCCATCCCTACTCCGCCGGCTGGGCGCTCTTGCGCTCTACGTCCTCGAACGCTTCGATCTCCTGAGCGACGTGTTCGGGGCTGCGGGTGTAGCGCGCCAAGAGATTGTAGAACACTGGCAGAATGAACAACGTCAGCAGGGTCGCAAAGATCGCTCCGGCGAAGATGACCACGCCAATGGTCTGGCGGCTGCCGGCGCCGGCGCCCTGCCAAAGCACCAGGGGCAGGGCCCCGAACGCCGTGGCGATCGAGGTCATGATGATCGGACGCAAGCGCAGCGACGAAGCTTCGATCACCGCTTCGCGGATCGAGCGGCCCTGATCTCGCAGCTGGTTGGCGAACTCCACGATCAGGATACCGTTCTTGGCGGCCACCCCAATCAGGATGATGAGGCCGATCTGCGAATAGATGTTCAGGCTGGACCCCGCCATGAACAGGCCGAACAGCCCGCCCGCCGCCGCTAGCGGCACGGTCAGCATGATCACCGCCGGCGAAATCCAGCTCTCGAACTGAGCCGCCAGCACCAGAAACACCAGCAAGAGCGCCAGGCCGAAGGCCACCGCGACCGCGCCGCCGGCCTCCTGAAGGTCGCGCGCGGCGCCGCCCCAACGGATGATTGGCCCTGGCGGCTGTTCGGCCGCCGTCTGTTCGAGAAAATCGATGGCGTCAGCGACGGTGTAGCCTTCGTTCAGGTCCGCCGTCAGGGTGATCGAACGAAGACGGTCCAATCGGCGCCGGTCCGGCGTATCGCCCGAGGTGCGGGTATCGATCACCGAGGACAGCGGCGTCAGCGCCCCGGCCTCGCCGCGCACATAGAGGCGGCTGAGATCCTCGACCGCCTGGCGATTCTCACGCTCGGTCTGCAGGATGACGTCATATTCCTGACCGCCGCGGATATAGGTGGTGGCGCGTCGGCCGCCGTACATGGTCTCCAGCGTGCGGCCGACGCCCTGGGCCGAGACGCCCAGCGCCGCCGCCCGCTCCGGATCGACATCGACCAGCAGACGCGGCGAGTTCGGCTCATAGTCCAGGCGCGGCCGGTTCAGACCCGGATTGTCTCGCGCCGCCGCCAGCACAGGCTGTAGCCACAGGAACATCGATTCATAGTCCGAGCCGGTCACGATCAGTTCCACATTGGTCGAGCCGCCCCCGCCGCGCCGTTGCAAGGCGCCGGGCGTCGAGGCATTGACCCGGGCGCCTGTGATCTGGCTGACCTGACGGTTCAGTTCCTGGCTGATCTCGTCAGCGGAGCGGTCGCGGGCGCCCCAGTCGGACAGAATCAGCACGCCGTTGCCGGTGTTGAAGCTGCCGCCGCCGAAGCCGGGAGAGGAAATCAGGAAACTGTCAGCCTCCCCGTTCTGGCGATAGGTTTCGAGCATTGGCTCGACCTGCATCATGATGTCGCGAGTGTAGTCGAAGCCGGTCCCTTCTGCGGCCTCGGCTCGGATCGTGACCCGACCGCGATCCTCGGGAGGCACCAGTTCTTCAGGCAAGGCTGTAAACAGGGCCCAGGCCCCGGCCGCCACCACCAGCACCGCCAGCCCGGCGCCGAGCGCGGCGACCGGCCGCCCCAGCATCAGCTCCAAGGTGTCGTGATAGGATCGCCTCAGCGCATCCATCCCGGCGTTCACCTTGCGCGCTACCCATCCTTCGGTTCGGGCCGGCCTGAGGATTTTGGACGCCAGCATGGGTGACAGGCTGAGCGCCAGGAAGGCCGAGAAGGCCACCGCCGCCGCAATCGCCACCGCCAACTCGACAAACAGCCGTCCCGTATAACCAGGCAGGAACATCAGGGGGGCGAACACCGCGATCAGCACGATGGTCGTCGCCACAACCGCAAAGAAGACCTGGCGCGCGCCACGCAACGCCGCCACCAGCGGCGGTTCGCCCTGGTCGATCCGGCGCTGGATGTTCTCGGTCACCACGATGGCGTCATCGACGACCAGGCCGATAGCCAGAACCAGAGCCAAAAGGGTCATCAGGTTCAGCGAAAAGCCAAACGCCGCCAGCACGATAAAGGTCGAGAGCAGGCAGATCGGAGCCACGACCGACGGAATGAACGCCGCCCTCAGCGTCCCCAGGAAGATAAAGTTGACCAACGCCACCAGAACCAGAGCGATGCCGATGGTGATCCAGACCTCTTCGATGGCGTGGCTGGTGAAGACCGAATTGTCCGAGCCGACGACCAGCTCGGACCCCTCCGGCAGGCTGCCGCGCACCTGCTCGACCACGGCGGCGACACCTTCCGAAATTTCCAAATCGTTGGCCTGGGATTGCCGGGTCACAGCCAAGCCAATCTGATCCAGCCCATTGCCCCGGAACAGGCGACGGTGCTCAGACGGCGCCTCCTCGATCCGGGCGACGTCGCCCAGGCGCGTGACATAGGCCCCGTCCGCCGCCGAGCCCGACACCGGCAGGGCGGCGAATTGCTCTGGCGTCGAGAAATTGCGGGCGACCCGAACCGTATAATCGCGACTGGTCGATTCCAGCGAGCCCGCCGGCAGCTCGACGTTCTGGGCCGTCAGGGCGCTTTCGACATCGGTGACCGTCAAGCCACGCGCCGCCATCGCCGCCGGGTCCAGCCATATCCGCATGGCGTAGCGCTGCTCGCCGAAAATCTGCACCGCCGCCACGCCTGGCACGGTCGAGAACCGCTCAACCAGATAGCGGTCGGCGTAGTCAGTCAGCTCCAGACGGTTCATCGTCGTGGAGCGGAAGAAGACGATGATGATCGGCGACGCATCCGAATCCGCCTTGGCCACCTGCGGCGGATCGGCCTGATCCGGCAGACGCCCAACGACCCGGCTGACCCGGTCCCTCACGTCGTTGGCCGCGACGTCGATGTCGCGGTCCAGGCTGAACTCGATCGTCACTCGTGACTGGCCGTCGCGGCTGGATGAGGTGATCCGGTCGACGCCCTGGATGCCGGCGACCTGCTGTTCGATCGGCTCGGTGATGCGGCTTTCGATCACCTCGGCCGAGGCGCCGGCGTAGCTGGTCGAGATCGAAACCACCGGCGGATCAATGTCCGGCAGTTCGCGCACCGGCAACAGGAAGAACGCCGCCGCCCCCAAGACCACCAGAACAATGGCCGCCACCGCCGCCAGCACCGGGCGGCGAACGGCGATGTCCGACAGCATCATGGACGCGCACCCTGACGGCGTTCGCCGCCGCCCTGGCCCTGAACCCGCACTGGCGCCCCTGGCTGCAACCGGTTCAGGCCGCCGGCTACAATACGATCTCCGGGACCGACGCCGCCAAGAAGTTCGATAAATCCGCCCTCGACCGCGCCGGTTTCGACCAGAATACGCTGGGCCCGAGCTTCGTCACCCTCACCGGTGACGCGATAGACAAAGGCCTGGTCCGCCTCAAACAGCACGGCGGCCTCCGGCGCGGCCAGGGCCTGACGCCGGCCTTCCTGAACCCGCACCCGAATCGACATTCCCGGCCTCAGCCGCCCGCCCGGATTGGGAAACTCCGCCCGCGCGGTCACCGCCCGGGTGGTCTGATCGACCCGCGTGTCGACCAGAGCGATCGAGCCGGTGAAGGTCTCGCCCGGCAAGGCGTCGGCAGTCGCGATGATCGGCGTCCGGGACCGGACGAGCGACAGATAGCGTTCGGGCACGGGGAAATCGACGCGGATCACGCCGACATCATCCAGGGTCGCGATCACGGCCCCAGGATTGACCAGGGTGCCGGGCGTCACCGTCGACAGGCCGATGACGCCCGAAAACGGCGCCCGGATCAGCCGATCCCCGCGACGGGCCTGCGCCGCCTCAAGGGCGGCCTGGGCCATCTCGAGCGCAGCTTCGGCCTGCTCAGACTGGATACGGGGGGCCACGCCACGCTCGGCCAGATCATGCCAACGGTCGTACTCGCGTTGAGCCTGAGCCAGATTGGCGCGCGCGGTCAGGATTCCGGCATCCTCCTCGCGCGCCTGAAGTTCGACCAGAGGCGCTCCGGCCTGCACGGTCTCGCCGTCACGGAACAACACTCGCGTGATCAGTTCCGTGGTCGACGACGTGATGTCCACGCTGCGTCGCCCACGCGCGACGCCCAGCGCCTGGATCTGGTTGACAAAATCGCGCTGGCCGACCGCCACGACCTCGACCGTCTGGGCGCGACCGCCGCCGGGCCCGCCCGGGCCGCCGCCCTTGTCGTCACCGCCGCTGGACAGGGCCCTGACGGTCACGGCCACAACCATCAGCACGACGAGGCCGATGGCGGCGGCCAGGAAAAAGTGACGCTTGGCGAAATTCACATACAGCTCCCGAACGGCGAGAGCGGGATATAGCCTCCGCGCCTCCAGCTTCAAACGTGCGCGCTGATCAAAACCGTCGCCAGATGGCGATGATGGGGCCATTTTGTGCTGGAACGTCACCTCGTCCGGCCACCGCCTGACGCCAGCCGACCTGAAGACTCCAGTCGCCGAACCCACGCACCAGGGAGGCTTCCGTATTGATCCACCAGACCTCGGCCCCTTCGACCGCCTGGCCCGCGTAGACCTGGTTGAGCAGCATCCAGTCATCCCCGAGATGGATGCCGGCGGTCACGTCCAGGCGGTCCTCGTCGGCCAGGCCATCGCGGAACCGGCGCGCAAGCTGGGCTTCGATGAAGACCTCGCGGTCGCCCAACCAGCCGGGCCTGGCGCCGTGGCCGGTCAGCAACCGAACCTCCCAGTCATGTTCGCCGGCTCCCGGCGCCGCATAGCCGGCGTTGCGCCCCTCGCCGGCCTGCGCATAGCCGACATAGGCGCTGGCGGTGCTGCGCCCGGCCCGAATGATCTGATAGCGCAGGCCGATCTCGGTCGGCCCCGTTCCCTCATAGTCCGCGAACTGGTCCCGCCCCCGCTGCCAGTCCGCGCGGACCTGCAGGGTCAACCGGTCGGTCAGGCCGTGCTCGACGAAGATCGAAACAGCATCGTCTTCGCGCGGCGCGGGCAGCGGCCGGCGCGCGCCGGCGACGTCGAAGCCCTCGGTCGCTCTCATTCGCTCGATCTTGAAGATGACCTGGGTTTCGCCCCGATCCATCGGCCAGGCCCCGGCCAAGGACGCCCCGGGCCATGCCGCCGCCAACAGCGCGGCGGCGGCGGCCGATTTCACGCGGCGTAGCCCGGCAGCTTGCGGTCCAGCATGCGTAGGGCGCCGGGCCAGGCCAGGGCTGAAACGAAACCAATGCCCTTACCCTGCTCTTTGGTCTCGGCCTGCGCCGCGTCGGGCGCGACCAGCACGCCGTCGCGCCCCGCCGACAGAGCCGCAACCTGCTGGGCGCACGCACGCTCCAAAAAGAAGATCCCGACCCAGGCCTCCGCCGCCGTCTTTCCGGTCGCCAGGGTGCCGTGGTTGCGCAGCAGCATCAGCGTCTTGTCGCCCAGGTCAGCCACCAGCCGCTCGCGCTCGTCGTGGTTCAGCGCCAGCCCTTCGTAGCCATGATAGGCGACCTGGTTCTGCAACAGGCAGGCGTTCTGACTGATCGGCAGCAGGCCGTCCTTCTGGGCCGCGACGCCCACGCCGTTCACGGTGTGCAGGTGAATGACGTAGTGCGCCTCCTCGCAGGCGGCGTGAACCGCCGAATGGATGGTGAAACCGGCCGGATTGATGAAGCTGGTCGTCTCCTGGACGATCTTGCCGTCCAGATCGACCTTGATCAGCGACGAAGCTGTCATCTCCTCGAAATACACGCCGTAGGGGTTAATCAGGAAATGGTGCTCGGGGCCCGGCACACGGGCGGAGATATGGGTGAAGATCATGTCATCCCACCCGTGCAGCGCCACCAGCCGGTACAAGGCCGCCAGGTCGACTCTCGCCTTCCATTCCGCTTCAGAAACTTGAGATTTCAGGCTGGTAATCGCGCCGTCCGGCATGGCGACCTCCCTCGACCTCCCATAGGCCTTCCAGCGAGGGTCGCGCTCTGGGTGAACCTCGTCAAGGTTTCCGAGCCGTTAACCGCGTCTTCACGCCCTGAGCCGAAGTTGGACCATCCCCTCTTGCTGGTGGAGCACCGCCTTGGCCGCCGTCGATCTCGCTCATCAATCCGGCCCGCACGCCGATGTGCTGATCCGGCTGGCTCATAGCCGGTCGCAAGATGATCGCCAGCGCCTGCTGATGGGCGTCGCTGATCTGGTCGAGGCCTCAGGCCAAGCCAATTCCGAGATCGTCTCAGATCTGTTCCTGACCCTTGTGGGCCAGGTCGAGAAGGAAATTCGTCAGGCCCTGTCCGAGCGCCTGGCCGATGTGGAATGGGCGCCGCCGGCCCTGATCAACATCCTGGCGCTCGACGAGATCGAGATCGCCCGGCCGATCATCGCCAAGAGCCCCCTGCTCCGGGATCAGGATCTGCTGCGCGTCCTGGTGGAATCAACCGTTGAGCACCAGATCGAGGTCGCCCGCCGCCCCCGCGTCGGTGCGACGGTCGTTGACGCCATCCTCGACAAGTCCGAACCGGCGGTTTTGACCGCCCTGGCTGGAAATCCGACCGCCGACATCACCGAGCCGGGCTTTCGGCGGCTGGTCGAAGCCTCGCGCCGCGTCGCCGCCCTTCGTGCGCCGCTGACACGCCATCCCAAACTCAACGAAGAGATGGCCAAGCAACTCTACGCCTGGGTCGGACAAGCCCTACGCCAGGCCATCGGCGAACGTTTCCGCATTGATGCGGACGAACTGGACGACGCTATCGCCGCCGCCGTGCGCAATGCCGCCAGCGGTGGAACCGGGGTCGCCCCACAGCCCGCGCCCATCGACCCGGAGCGCGACGAGATGGAACGGCGACTGATCGCCAAGCTCGACGCCGCCGGACAACTCCGTCCCGGCTATCTCGTCCGCGCCGCGCGCGAAGGACGCATCAGCCTGTTTGAGAACGCGCTCGCCGTCCTTGGCGGCTATTCTGTTCAGGACGTTCGCCGTGCTGTCGCCTCCGCCGACGCTGAATTGCTGGCGTTGGCCTGCGCCTCGGTCGGCATTGACCGGGCGGTGTTCCCCTCAATGCTGGTAGAAGTTCGGATTCGCACCGGCGGGTCTCCCGGCGGCGCCAGTCGTGATTCCACGGCGCTGCGTCTGTTCGACCAGGGCCCCGAATCGGCCACGCGCGTTTTCAGGCGTGCGCTGGAACAGGGCCACGGCGCCTGAGCGTTTGACAAGCGCCCGCTGAGCGGGCTTGCCTTGGCCCATGGCCGCTGATCTTCGCCTCACCTTCGTCGCCGCCGACCGTCCCGACTCCGTTGCGGCGCGTCGGCTGCTGGCGAACAGATACGGCGACGCCCCGCCGGCCCAGGCCGACGTCATCGTCGCGCTTGGCGGTGACGGTTTCATGCTCGAAACGCTCCACGCTGCGCTCAAGGTCCAGAAGCCGATTTTCGGCATGAACCGCGGCTCCGTCGGCTTTCTGATGAACGACTACGACGAAGACGGTCTGATCGAGCGGATCGCCGGGGCCTCGCCAACGGTCATTCATCCGCTGGCCATGCGGGCCGTCACCGTCGCCGGTGAAGAGCGCACGGGGTTGGCTATCAACGAGGTCTCGCTCCTTCGCCAGACCCGCCAGAGCGCCAAGCTGTCGATCTCGGTCGATGAGCGGGTTCGCCTGGCTGAACTTATCTGCGACGGCGTGCTGGTCGCCACTCCGGCCGGGTCGACCGCCTACAATCTATCCGCCCACGGTCCGGTCATTCCGTTGGGTGCGGGGATCCTGGCCCTGACCCCGATCAGCGCCTTTCGCCCACGTCGCTGGCGCGGCGCCCTGTTGCCGCACACGGCCTCGGTCGCTTTTGACATCCTGGAGGCGGACAAGCGCCCCGTCTCAGCGGTGGCCGATGACGTCGAGGTCAGAAACGTCGCGCGCGTCGAGGTGGCCGAACGGCGCGATCTGGCCGTGACCATGCTGTTCGACGCGCACCGGTCCTACGAGGAACGCGTCCTGGCCGAGCAGTTCGCATCCTAGGAGTTCCTTAAGCCAGACGTGCGACATTGGCCGGACGTCAATGGAGCGCCGCCGTGAGCAAGCCTGCAGAGTTCATACAGCCCCCGAACACCCTTCGCCTGAAGGTTGGCGGCGCGGGCTTTGGCGGGATCGACGCGGCCGCCGTGGCGCGTGCGGAGGCCGCCCTGAGAGATTTGTCGAGCCAGTTCGGCGATTGGCTCAATGACGAAATCTCCAAGATGGAGGCCGCCCGCGCGGACATTCGTACGATGGGCGCGACACCCCAGACGCTTGGGCATCTCTACATGCGGGCGCACGACCTCAAAGGGCTTGGCGCCACCTACCAGTTCCCGATCGTCACACGCATATCGGCCTCGCTGTGCAAGTTGATCGACGACAATGTTCGGATGCAGGCGCCGCTGTTTCTGATCGACGCCCACATCGACGCCATCAAGGCGATGGTGCGCGATGGCATCCAGAACGACGACCATCCGGTCGGCCGGATGCTGGTGAAGGAGCTAGAAGCCAAAACCGCCGAGCATCTCGGCGGCCTCTGACGGTTTCCCTTCCGGCTCGACCCGTCTAGAAGCGGCCCCGAATATAGGAGCCGCCATGACCGACCACGCCCAGACCCTAACCTTCACCATTGATACCGGCGACCAGCAGGGCGACGTGACCATCCGTCTGCGCTCCGACCTGGCCCCCAACCATGTCCAGCGCATCAGCGACCTGGCCAATGAAGGCTTCTACGACGGCGTGGTGTTTCACCGCGTCATCCCCGGCTTCATGGCCCAGGGCGGCGATCCGACCGGCACGGGAACGTCCGGCTCGTCCAAGCCGAACCTGAAGCAGGAATTTTCGTCCGAGCCCCACGTTCGCGGCGTTTGCTCAATGGCCCGCACCCAGGATCCGAACAGCGCCAACAGCCAGTTCTTCATCTGCTTCGACGACGCCCGATTCCTCGACAACCAGTACACGGTCTGGGGCGAAGTCACTGACGGCATGGATCTGATCGACGCTCTGCCCAAAGGCGAGCCGCCGCGCACGCCCGGCAAGATCCTCAAGGCCCGGGCCGAGTAGCCGCCTCACTCGCCCTTCTCGCCTTGGAAGGAGGCCGACCCACGCTGAGGCGCGCGCTGCGACGGACGAGGTCTTGAACCTCTACTGGATAGAGCTAGCGGCCCGAGCCCCCTTCCTTGCCCACGCCGAACTGGCTCCTCCCTGACGTTGCGGGCGTTAGCGAGGAGGGTTCGGTGGGGGTCAAGCCGTCGGTGCTTGCCCTTTTACATTATCGGTGATTACCTATACCAACGTCACCAGCTGCGTTTTCAAACGCAATGCGGCTTGACAGTTTCATTTAACAACGCACTATGCGACTGCGCCAAGCGTCGGCGCCGCCCTGCTGGAGATAGTCCCATGCGCCTCGCTTCCCTCGTCGCCGTCGCCGTTGTCACCCTCGCCGGCGCCGCCTCCGCCCAATCCTCGGGCTCGACCCTGACCTTGCAGAACGCCGCGACCGCGCCGAGCGCGCCGGTTATCGTCGATGGCGTCAATTGGCGTTGCGAGCCGACCGGAGCCTGCACCGGCATCGGCCGTGGTTCCGAACAGCCGGCCACCCGTGCCTGCCGTCGGGTCGTGGCGGAGATCGGGGCGGTGTCGAGCTTCACCTGGCGCGGTCGGTCGCTCAACGCCGATCAACTGGCGGCCTGCAACGCCTCGGCCCGCTAGCCGCCTCTCAGGCGCTCCAGCACCCGGTCCCGACCGATCAGCGGCAACAAGGTCGCCATGTCGGGGCCGGCGTCCCGGCCCGTCAGCGCCAGACGCAACGGCTGGAACAGAGTCTTGCCCTTGGCGCCGGTCGCGTCCTTCACCGCCGATGTGAGCTGACTCCAGGTCTCGGACGTCGGTTCTGACCCGGCCGGGACCAGCTGTTCAAACGTCACGATCGCGGCCAATTTGAACGCCTCGTCGAGCGCCGGCCCGCTGACCTCGCCGGTCAGGATCTCGACCCAGCTGCGGGCTTCATCGAAGCGGCTCAGATTCGCGCGCACCGCCAGCCAGAAACCCTCCCCGAGGTCGGCGCCCAGCGCCGCCAGCCGAGGCTGCGCCGTCGCATAGTCCAGCGCGTGGATCGCCTGGGCGTTCAGCCGGTCAAGATCGACCGTATCATAGCGCGCCGGCGCGCGGCCCAGCTTCTCAAAACCGAAGCCGGCGGCCAGGTCGTCCATCGAGGCGACCAGCTCGACCGCGTCCGAAGTTCCGATCCGGCCCAAATGGCTGTTGATCGCCATCGGTTCATAGCCTTCGTCGCGCATCTGCCCGACCGACAGCGACCCCAGCCGCTTGGACAGGGCCTGGCCGTCCGCCCCGATCAGCAGCGACATATGGGCGAAGGACGGCGTTGCGGCGCCGAGCGTCTCGAAGATCTCGATCTGGGCGCCGGTGTTGGTGACATGGTCTTCGCCGCGCACGACGTGGGTGATGGCCATGTCGATGTCGTCCACAACCGACGGCAGGGTGTAGAGATACAGGCCATCCTCGCGGATCAGAACCGGATCGGACAACGAGGCGGTGTCGACCTCACAGTGGCCGCGCACCAGATCCTCCCAGACCACCCGCTTGCCATCCAGCTTGAAGCGCCAATGGGGCTTGCGTCCCTCGGCCTCGAGTTTGGCGCGGTCGGTGTCGGTCAGATCCAGCGCGGCGCGGTCGTAGATCGGCGGCTGGCCCCGCGACAGCTGAACCTTGCGCCGCCGGTCCAGCTCTTCCTGGGTTTCGTAGCAGGGATAGAGCTTGCCCATGGCCTTGAGCCGGTCCGCCGCCGCGTCATAGGCGTCAAACCGCTTGGACTGGTTGTGCCGCTCGCCCCAGGTCAGGCCGAGCCACTCCAAGTCGGCCTCAATGGCCAGCTCGTTCTCCTTGGTCGAGCGTTCCAGATCCGTGTCGTCGATCCGCAGGACGAAGACACCCTGATGACGGCGCGCGAACAGCCAATTGACCAGCGCGGTGCGGACATTGCCGACATGGAGCCGTCCAGTCGGGGACGGAGCGAAGCGGACCTTGACGGTCATGGAGCGGAAAACCTTGAAATCATAAGGCGCGCTAGGTCGCGCTCCCGCTCGGTCAAGTCAAGGGCGAGCGCCTCTTTGCTTTCAGCCGTCAGTCGTCCCGGTGAACCCGCTCGCGACGCTCATGACGCTCCTGCGCCTCAAGGCTGAGGGTCGCGGTCGGGCGGGCGTCCAGACGCGCCAGGCTGATCGGCTCGCCGGTCTCCTCGCAATAGCCGTAGGAACCATCCTCGATCCGGCGCAGAGCCTCGTCGATCTTGGAGATCAGCTTGCGCTGCCGATCCCGGGTTCGCAGCTCCAGCGCCCGGTCCGATTCTGACGAGGCGCGGTCGACCAGATCCGGATGATTGGCCGTCTCCGCTTGCAGATGCACAACGGTCCCGCGCGACTCGCGCAGAATCTCGTCCTTCCAGGCCAACAGCTTCTTGCGGAAATAGTCGAGCTGTCGCTCGTTCATGAACGGCTCGGCGGCAGACGGCCGATACGCGTCCTCGGATTTTACAGACTTCAACGCGGACATTCACCCCTCACGCCAAAGCGCCTCCCTGAGAGGATGCGACCTATAGGCGCGGTGTTGAGTCGGTTCAACGTGATCGAACCTGACTTGACCGGCGGGTTGCGCAAGGTCGTCCGGGTGTGTCGTTTACGCGTCAGGCGGCGTTGCGGGTCCGGGCCTTCGCCAGTTCGACCGCAGCGCGGGTTTCGATGTGGTCAAGCACATCCTGAAGGCCCGGATCCGGATCACCGTGCCGTTCCTCCGCCGCAATGCGGGCCAAGGCCTGCAAAGCCGAGGCGCCATCGCCCCCGTCAAGCAAGGCCGCCTTGACCGCGTCCAGCCGATCAAGAAGGCCGCTGCCCCGCTTCAGCGCCTTGCGTCGGCGCGCTTCCGGACCATCCTCCTCCTGCAACGCCAGAAGCGCCGCGACCGAAGCTATGCCCGAAGCGCCGGCCGTCGGCGTGGCCGCTGAGGTAGGGCCGGGTCCAGATGCGACGCTGAAGCCACCGCCCGTGCGAGCGGCGCGCTGGGGCGCCTGGCTGGAGATGGGGCCGGGACCGGAGACCTTCATGCCTCCAACTTGGCTGTGAGCAATGAGAGAAGGCTTAACGGCCGGGCAGTTTCTGCCGCCCGGCTCGATTGCCCCGCCATTAACCAATGGACGAACTGATTTTATTGAGAAAATGCTCGCGCTTGGCTGGCACGATCTTCGCAAGCCAGAGGCGACTTATGCTTAACGGGCCCATCGACATGACCCATTGCCTGCGTCTTCTTTTCGCCATTCTGACCCTGACCGCCGTTGCCGGCGGGCCGGCCCTGGCCCAGTCGCGGATCAAGGACATCGTCTCGATCGAAGGCGTGCGCACCAACCAGTTGATCGGCTACGGCCTGGTTGTCGGCCTGAACGGCACCGGCGACTCCTTGCGCAACTCCCCCATGACACGCCAGAGCCTCGAGGCGATGATGGAGCAGATGGGCGTCAACATTCGAGACGCCAACGCCAACACCCGCAACGTCGCCGCGGTCATGGTCACCGCCGAGCTGCCAGCTTTCGCCACCCCTGGATCACGCATCGACGTGACCGTCTCGACCATGGGCGACGCCCGTAACCTGATGGGGGGGACGCTGATCGTCACCGCCCTAACGGGAGCCGACGGTCAGGTCTATGCTGTCGCCCAGGGTTCGGTTCAGACCGGCGCGGTCGAGGGACGCGGCGCCTCGGGCTCATCGGTCTCGCGCGGCGTTCCGACCGCCGGCCGCATCGCCGGCGGCGGCGTGGTCGAGGCGGAGACCGGCTTTGACCTTCGCTCCATGCCCTATGTCCGGCTGGCCCTGCGCAACCCGGACTTTTCCACAGCCCAACGCATCGCCCAGACCATCAACGGCGTGCATCCCGGCTCGGCTGTGGCCGAGAACGGCACCGTCGTCGCCGTGCGGCCCCCGGCCGGGCGCGACATGGCCGGCTTCATCGCCACCATCGAGAACCTGCCGATCAGCGTCGACGCCCCGGCCCGGGTCATCATCGACGAGGTCAACGGCGTCATCGTCATGGGCGACGATGTGCGCATCTCCACCGTCGCCATCGCCCAGGGCAATCTGACCATCAGCGTCCAGGAAAGCCCCTACGCCAGCCAGCCGGCGCCCTTCTCCGGGGGCGACACCGTGGTTCTGCCCGACAGCCAGGTCAGTATTGACGAAGAGCGGGGCCGCGAGATCCGCATCGTCGCCGGCAGCGCCTCGCTCGCCGATCTGGTCAGCGGCCTGAACGCCCTGGGCGTCAGCCCGCGCGACATGATCTCGATCCTGCAGGCCATCCGCGCCGCCGGCGCACTGCAAGCCGACATCGAGGTGATGTGATGAGCGATCTGGTTCCCTCGCCCGCCCTGACGCGGCCGGTGGTTCCGGCCATCGCGTCGGTCGGCGGCGCCCAGGACACGCGCCGCGTCGCCGAGGATTTCGAGGCCACCTTCCTGGCCCAGATGCTCCAGCCGATGTTCGCCGGGCTGCAGACCGATGGTCCGTTCGGCGGCGGCCATGCCGAGGCGACCTGGCGCGGTTTCCTTGTCGACGCCATGGCCCGCCAGGTCGCCCAGGGCGGCGGCATCGGCCTTGCCGACCATGTCCAGCGTGAGCTGCTGTCCTTGCAGACTGTTCCTACTCCGCCCGCCACACCGACTGACGAGACCGCCTGATGGCCCTGTTCGCCGACGACGCCCATGATCGCGTCGCCCAGTTGATCGCCCTGACCGAACGCCTGACCGAGCGGCTAGCCGAAGAGACCCGCGCCTTCGAGAACCGTCGCCCGCAGGACGCCGTCCCGGGCCTGGAGGAGACCCAGCGGCTGGCCAATCTCTACCGGCACGAATCCGCCCGTGTGAAGGCTGACCGGTCGCTGGTCGAGAACGCCGAACTGAAACAGCGCATGGCCCTGATGCAGGCGACCGAAGCCTTTGAGGCCGTCCTCGCCCGCCATGCCCGCGCCGTCGAGGCGGCCCGGACCGTCTCGGAAGGGATTGTCCGCGCCATCGCCGCTGAGGTGGCCGAGGTCCGCTCGCCGGGCGGCTATGGCGCCGGAGGCCAGGCCCAGTCCGGCGATGCGCGCGCCGTCACCCTGAATCGCCAGGCCTGAGCTCCAGCCGGCGTGTGACGCCGACCGCCTCAATAAAATCGGGATCGTGGCTGACCACGATCAGCGCGCCGTCATAGGCGGCCAGCGCCGCCTCGACCGCCGTGATCGAATCCAGATCCAGATGATTGGTCGGCTCGTCCAGCAACAGGAGTTGCGGCGGGCTGGAACCGCCCAGAACGCAGGCCATGGCGGCGCGCAGCCGCTCGCCGCCGGACAGGGTTCCGACAACCCGCCGGGCCGCCGTGTTGCGAAACAGGAACCTGGCCAACGCCGCCTGGGCCGCGTTGGGATCGGCCTCGGGATTGAGCCGCCGGAAGGCCTCGATCAGCGTCTCGTGCGATCCGAGGATCGCGGCGTCCTGATCCAGCAGAGCTGCCGAGACGGCGCGCTCGATGCGGCCTGTGCTCGGCTCCCGCTCGCCGGCGATCAGCCGCAGCAACGTCGACTTGCCTGAACCGTTGGGGCCGGTCATCGCCAACCGCTCGGGTCCGCGCAAGGTGAGTGAGACCGGCGCCAGGATCGTCCGGCCCGAAACTGCGACCGTCGCTTGATCCAGCGTCAACACGGCGCGCCCGGCCGGCAGTCCTGTGGTCGGCATCGGAATGTCGAGCGTGCGGGCTCGCTCGACCCGTTCTCGGGCCGTAGCCAGTGTCGTCGCGGCCTCCGCGGTCCGACGCTCAGCCAAGCGGCGGTCGCGCGCGCCGGTCAGTTCGGCGCGCTCCGCCTGGGCGCTCAGGAGGATCTTGGGCTCGGAGCCGCGCGCTGCGAAGGCGCGCCCGGCCTTGTCGCGGCGACCCTGCCGCTCCAGCGCGCGCTGGCCGTCGCGGCGAGCGGCGTTGAGGCCGCGTTCGGCCGCCTCGAGTTGATGCTCGGCGGAGGCGCGGGCCTGCGCCCTGCGCGCGGCGTAGAGATCATAGCCGCCGCCGGTGACCTCGACGCCCAGCTCGGACAGCTCAACAATTCGGTCCATCCGCCGCAGTAGCGCCCGGTCGTGACTAACCACCACCGCGCCGCCCTTCCAATGGTCGAGCAGGTCGCGGATGGCTGCCCGACCCTCGCCGTCCAGATGATTGGTCGGCTCGTCCAGGACCAGCAGATCCGGCGCGCTCAGCAGCAGGGCCGCCAGCCGCACCCGGGTTTGCTCGCCTCCGCTCAGGCTTGCGGTGCGCCGCTTCGTATCGAGCCTAGCCAGGCCGACATCCGCCAGGACCACGCCGAGCCGGGTCTCCAGCGTCCAGTCGGCCTCGGACAGATCCGAGGCCGCGCCCTCCCCTGCGAGGATACGCTCCAGGCGGGCCAGACCGGTGGTCACGCCCAGGGTGTCGGCCACCGCTTCGCCCGGTCGCGGATCGCCACGCTGGGCCAGCCAGCCGATACGGCCAGCCCTGCGCACGTCGCCCTGCGCCGGTTGATCAAGGCCAGCGATCAGGCGCAGCAGCCGGGTCTTGCCAGAGCCGTTGCGGCCGACAACGCCCGTTCGCTCACGCCCGAAGGCGAGCGTCAGGTTTTCAAAAAGGGGGGACCCGTCGGGTGTTCTAGCGGCGACGCCGCTGAGCGTCGCGAACCCGGATCCGGGCGGGTTGCGGTCGAGGCTGGGTAAGGACATAGACGAGCAAAAACAGCGGCAGGGAAAGGGCGATACCGGTTTCCAACAAGCTGATCATGGTCGTACGAGCCTCCAACTACGCTGCTCTGAAGCAACAATGGGGCCAGTTTTACTTTTTCGCAACCCTTTCGGCGGGGCTGCGGTCAAGCTTTGTTAGGGCTCGGCTTCGACAGAATCTTCACCGATTTGAGCTATCCCGCGCTCATGCGTCAGGCTTCCCGTTTTCTTAGCTTCGCCTTCGTGGCCTCGGATCTCCTTCTGGAAATCGATGGCGACCGACGCGTCGCCTTTGCGGCCGGCGCGACCGCCGCACCCGGAGCTGACGCCGCAACCCTGATTGGGCAACCATTGGACACCGTTCTGGGCAAGGCGTCCGCCTGGTCGCTGCGTCAGGCCTTGAGAGACCTGACGCCTGGACGGCGCGTCGGCCCTGTCGAGATTGTGGTCCGCTGCGGCGACGGTCAGGCGCGCAAGGCCACCGCGCGCGCCTTCCTGGCCCCTCAGATGGCGCCGTCGGTTTCGCTCGGCCTGTGCTGGGAAGGTCCCACCTTCATCCTGTCCGCGCCGGAGCCGATGCTGAACAGGGACGACTTCCTGACCTCGGCCCGCTCCACCCTGGCCGCCATGGGCGAGCCGGCCTCGGTCGCCTTCGTCGAAGTCGCCGGCCTGGCCGATCCCGGCGCCGAGGCGGCCCGGCAGTCCGTCGAAGCCGCCCTACAGGACGCCGCTGTGGACGGTCGAACGGCCACACGGCTGACCGACGACCGGTTCGCGGTGCTGCGCGCCGCCGGAGACGCCCGCTCGCTGGCGGCCCTGGTCGCGGAGGCCTGCGCGGCAGAGAACCTCGCCGTATCGCCCGTTGTGGACGAGCAGACGATCGCCAGCGACGCCGACCCGGCCCCGACCCTGCGGGCTCTGCGGTTCGCGCTGTCGGCCTGTATCGAAAAAGGGGCCCAGGGTTCCGGCGTCGTCTTCGCCGATCAGTTGGCTCACACGCTGAAGGAATCCGCCCGCTTCGCGCTGATCGTGCGCGACCGGGCGTTTGATATCCATTTTCAGCCGATCGTCGATCTGAAGACCCGCGCAGTCCACCACCACGAAGTCCTGGCCCGGTTCGCATCTGGCGACACCGGCGGCATCATCCGCATGGCCGAGGAGCTGGACATGATCCGCGCCTTCGACCTGGCGGTTCTGGAAAAGGCCATGCGCGCTCTGCGCAAGCCGGGCGCCGGGCTCGTCAAATTGGCGATCAACGTCTCTGGCGCGTCGCTGGTCGACGACGACTATGTCGAACAGGTGCTCAAGCGCACGGCGCTCAATCCCGATGACCGTCGCCGGCTGATGGTCGAGGTCACCGAGACTGCGGCCCTGGGGGACATTGACGCCGTCGGCGCCCGGCTCAAGCGGCTGCGTGACGCCGGGGTCAAGCTGTGCATCGACGATTTCGGCTCGGGTGCGGCATCCTATGAATATCTGCGGCGGTTGCCGGTCGATGTGGTCAAGCTGGACGGCCAGCTCACCCGCTCCATCGACGACGAGCGCACCCGCACCATGCTGGCCCATCTGGTCGAACTGTGCCGGACCCTGTCGGTCAAGATCGTGGCTGAACAGGTCGAAACCCAGGCCACGTCCGACGTGCTGACCGCCCTCGGCGTCGATCTGGGCCAGGGCTGGCTCTGGGCCAAGCCGACGCCGGACCCGATCACCGTCATCCCGGAGGCCGGCGGCGGCGGCGTCCGGCGGACAGGAACCGTCCAGGGCTGGGGTTAGTTCGAACCTTCGTCCACAGATTGGACTGAGCCCGGCCCCATCCCCGAACCCGTCATTTCGACATTCAGATTGAGGCCCTGGACCCGCCACGCCTCGCCTTCACGCAGGAATTGCGTGCGCATGACGACGATGCGGTCCGGGTGGGAGTAGGATTGCCGGACCTCATAGGTCCGTCCCGCATTGCTGGTCTGCTGGGTGGACGACAGGACGATGGGGTTGGGCGCCGAATCATACCCGACCATGTCCCGCAACATTGGCAGTTGCCGGCCGATCTGCTCCGGATCGTTGTCCGACGACATCCGCGCCACGATGGCGGCGTCGTCGCCGGCCAGCAGGTCGTCATAGACGGCCTCGGCCTCCTGGTTCAGCTCAGCGTTCGAGCCGCTGACGCTGGCGGAATATTGGCATCCGGCGGCGCCAATGGCGCACGCGGCGACGAGAACAGGCATCAGACGCATCGGCAGCTCCCCATATGCAAAACAAAGCTATCCCGGTTTCGTAAGTTCCCTAAATGTTCTTGCTGAATCGTCTGGATTGGCGCCTACATAGGCAGGTTCGCCCCGGCTTCCTCGTCCGGGCACGAGTATTTGGATCCGATGAGCGACAGTCAGGCCTTCATCCGCGTCAAAGGCGCCCGAGAGCACAATCTCAAGGGCGTGGACGTCGACATTCCGCGCGGCGAGCTGGTGGTCATCACCGGCCTGTCCGGTTCGGGCAAGTCGTCGCTGGCGTTCGACACCATCTACGCCGAGGGTCAGCGCCGCTACGTCGAGAGCCTGTCGGCCTATGCGCGCCAGTTCCTGGAGCTGATGGGCAAGCCGGACGTCGACCTGATCGAGGGCCTGTCGCCGGCCATCTCGATCGAACAGAAGACCACCAGCCGCAATCCGCGCTCGACCGTCGGCACGGTCACCGAGATCCACGACTATATGCGCCTGTTGTGGGCGCGGGTCGGCGTGCCCTATTCGCCCGCCACCGGCCTGCCGATTGAGAGCCAGACCGTCAGCCAGATGGTCGACAAACTGACCCTCTTGCCGGACGGCGAGCGCATCCTGCTGCTGGCCCCCGTCGTGCGCGACCGCAAGGGCGAATACCGCAAGGAAATCGCGGAGTGGCAGCGCCAGGGCTTTCAGCGCCTGAAGATCGACGGCGAGTTCTGGGCCATCGAGGACGCCCCGGCGCTCGACAAGAAATTCAAGCATGACATCGACATCGTCGTGGACCGGCTGGTCACCCGCTCGGGTCAGGACAGCCGCTATGCCGACAGTCTGCAAACCGCTCTGACCCTGGCCGACGGCCTGGCCGTGGCCGAATGGGCCGATGTCGCCGAGGGCGAAGAGGCGCCGCGCCGGCTGTTGTTCTCCGAGCGGTTCGCCTGTCCGGTGTCGGGCTTCACGATCGCCGAGATCGAGCCGCGCCTGTTCAGCTTCAACAATCCGGCCGGGGCCTGTCCGGTCTGTGACGGCCTGGGCCAGAAGCTGACGTTCGATGCCGACCTGATCGTGCCGGACCGCGACAGGACCCTGCACAAGGGCGCCATCGCTCCATGGTCGCGCGGGCCGTCGGCGCTCTACACCCAGACCCTTCAGGCCCTGTCGCGGCACTACGGCTTCTCGATGGACAAGCCGTGGCGCGACCTGCCCGATCAGGCCCGCGACGTCATTCTGAACGGTTCGGGCGGAGAGAAGATCAAGTTTGTCTATGACGACAACGCCCGCAAATACGAGGTCGCCAAGGCTTTCGAGGGCGTCATGCCCAACCTGGAACGGCGCTGGCGCGAAACCGACAGCGCCTGGGTCCGCGAGGAGATGGGCCGCTATCAGTCCGAAACCCCATGCGAAGCGTGCGGCGGCAAGCGTCTCAAGCCCGAGGCCCTGGCGGTCAAGGTGGCCGGGTTGGACATCGGCGATGCCGGCCTGTTTTCGATCAAACAGGCCTTCGCCTGGTTCTCTAGCCTTGAGGACGAACTGACCGAAAAGCAGCTGGAGATCGCCCGGCGTATCCTCAAGGAAATCAACGACCGTCTGGGCTTCCTGAACAATGTCGGGCTGGACTATCTCAGCCTGGGCCGCGCCTCGGGCACCCTGTCTGGCGGCGAGAGCCAGCGCATCCGCCTGGCCAGCCAGATCGGCTCAGGGCTCACCGGCGTGCTCTATGTGCTGGATGAACCGTCCATCGGCCTGCACCAGCGCGACAACTCGCGCCTGCTGGAAAGCCTCAGGGGCCTGCGCGATTTGGGCAACTCGGTGCTGGTGGTCGAGCACGACGAAGAGGCCATTCTGACCGCCGACCACGTCATCGACATGGGCCCGGCGGCGGGCGTCCACGGCGGCGAGATCTGCGCCCAGGGCAAGCCGGCCGAGGTCATGGCCAACCCCAGAAGCCTGACCGGCCAGTATCTATCCGGCGCGCGCGAGATCGAGCTTCCGGCCGAGGGCCGCCGCCCACGCAATCCGAAAAAGACGCTGAAGGTCATTGGAGCGACCGGCAACAATCTGAAGGACGTCACCGGCGAGATCCCGGTCGGATTGTTCACCTGCGTCACCGGGGTGTCGGGCGGCGGCAAATCGACCTTCACCATCGAGACCCTCTACAAGGCGGCGGCCCGCCGGCTGAACAATGCGTCGGAAGCCCCCGCCCCGTTCGACCGGATCGAGGGACTGGAGCAGTTCGACAAGGTCATCGACATCGATCAGAGCCCGATCGGCCGCACCCCACGCTCGAACCCGGCGACCTACACCGGGGCCTTCACCCCGATCCGCGACTGGTTCGCCGGCCTGCCCGAGGCCAAGGCGCGCGGCTATGGCCCCGGCCGGTTCAGCTTCAACGTCAAGGGCGGCCGCTGCGAGGCCTGTTCGGGCGACGGCCTGATCAAGATCGAGATGCACTTCCTGCCCGACGTCTATGTCACCTGCGACGTCTGCAAGGGGCGACGGTACAATCGCGAGACGCTGGAAATCCTGTTCAAGGGCAAGTCCATCGCCGATGTTCTGGACATGACGGTCGAAGAAGCCGCAAGCTTCTTCAAGGCGGTGCCGTCGATCCGCGACAAGATGCTGACGCTGGAGCGGGTCGGGCTGGGCTACGTCAAGGTCGGCCAGCAAGCGACCACCCTGTCCGGCGGTGAAGCCCAGCGGGTCAAGCTGGCCAAGGAGCTGGCCAAGCGGGCGACGGGCCGCACCCTCTATATTTTGGATGAGCCGACCACCGGCCTGCATTTCGACGACGTCCGAAAGCTGCTGGAGGTGCTGCACGAGCTGGTCGAGACCGGCAACACCATGATCGTGATCGAGCACAACCTCGATGTGGTGAAGACCGCCGACTGGATCCTGGACTTCGGCCCCGAGGGCGGCGACGGCGGCGGCGAGATCGTGGCCACCGGCACGCCCGAACAGGTCGCGGCCGATGCCAACAGCTGGACCGGCCGCTATCTGAAAGAAATCCTGGACCGCCACGCCGAACGCGCCCGGTCCAGGAAGAAATCGGCTTAGGATTCAGGCATCGCCGCGTCTGTGCCCTGCCCCGTCAGGCCCAGATAGGCCGAAGCGAAGGGCGCATAGGTGATCGCGGCCATGACCGCGTTGACCAGGGCGTAGAAGACCAAGGCCGCGATGGCGAATGGAGCCATGGTGGTCATGATCTCAGCCGGGGCCATGCCCTCGAGCGCCTGCAGGTTTTCGAAACCGCCGAGCGCAAAGAAGAAGATCGGCACGGCTACAATGGCGAGCAGGAAATAGACCACCAGCGCCATCACCAGCGACAGCAGCGCCATACCGAACAGATTCCAGAAATTACCTCGGGTCAGGCGCCAGGAATCAAACACGGCGATGCGGCGTTCAGCCACCGTGATCGGGACGGCAAGCGAAAACCGGACGTAAAAGAAGATCATCGCCGCATACATGGCAATGACGCCCGGGATAGTGATCCAGGCGGCCGCATCGCCGGCGACTGCTGACAGAACGCCCGCAACGACCCCGACGACGAGCGAGAGAACCACGGTCAGGCCAATGAAAAGAAGCATCAAAATGAGGCTGAGCGCGATGATCCGCAATTCGTCGGCGCCAAACCGCAGATAGCCGAAAGCACTGTCTTGCGGCCGCAACACCGCGCGATTGGCTGCGCCATAGACTACGGACGCCACCACGATGCTGGCCGGCACGAGCACGGCATAGAAGCCAAGCAACGGCGCGAAGTCCTGGAAGGTCGGCTCTGTCCCGGCGCTTTCGAGAGCCTGCGTAGCCCGGAAGAACTCCATGAAGGCCCCGCCGAACAGCAAGGCCACGGCGGCGATCACCACCAGATAGAACAAGGCCCAGAGCAGAATCGCCATGGGCGCGCGGCGGATCAGGCGAAAGCCCTCGAACGCAGATTCGGTTGCGGAAAACGCCATGTCTGGCCCCCAATGTCTTTTCGGCGGACGACCGCCTCCTCAGTGAGCCTAAACCAGATTTGCGCAAAGCGGGATGACAGCTCTGTAAGGATGCTAAGGAAAGCCATGACCGACGCCCGGATGTCCTCTCCCTCCAGCGCCCGCAACACCGAGCCGATCCTGGCTGTGTTGAAAGCACATATGCCGGCGGCCGGGCCGGTGCTTGAGGTCGCTTGCGGTTCAGGCGAGCACGCGCTGGCTTTTTCGCGCGCCCTGACCGGCCTGGCGTGGACGCCGAGCGATCCCGACCCCGCCGCCATCGCCAGCGCCGCCGCCTGGCGCGAGGCTGAGGGGCCGGCCAATCTGGCGACGCCGCTCCGCCTGGATGTGACGGATGAGACGACCTGGCCGACCGGCCCGTTCAAAGCGATCTATTGCGCCAACATGATCCACATCAGCCCCTGGGCCGCGACGGAAGGCCTGATGCGCCTGGCCGGACAGGTGTTGCTCGATCCGGGCGGACTGTTGGTGCTGTATGGGCCGTATCTGGAAAACGATGTCGTCACGGCCCCGTCCAACCTGGCCTTTGATGACAGCCTGAGGGGCCGCGATCCGGCCTGGGGCATTCGCGACCGTGATGCGGTCGTCGCGGCGGCGCGGGAAAACGGGTTGGCCCCGACGCTGCGCTATCCGATGCCGGCGAACAATCTGATGCTGTTGTTCCGGCGCGCCTGATGGCCTGGTCCGGTGTCTATGGCGGCGAAGAGCCGGTACGGCTGAACAAATTTCTGGCCCAATCCGGCGTGTGTTCGCGGCGCGAGGCCGACGCCCTGATTGGTCAGGGTCTGGTCTCGGTCGACGGGGTGGTGGTGGCCGACGCCGGGCGCAAGCTCGAGCCGGGGCAAGCCATCGCCCTGGCCGACGCCGCCGATGCGGCGCTGGCGGCGGTCAGCGTCCTGATCAACAAACCGGTCGGCTACGTTTCGGGCCAGCCGGAGCCAGGAAAGATCCCCGCCGTGCGCTTGTTGACGGCGATCAATCGCGATGGTCCTGGAGATGCGCCAGCCTCTGACATCTCCCTGCCGCCAGTCGGTCGGCTGGATGAGGATTCGCACGGCCTGTTGATCCTGTCGTCCGACGGCGTGGTGGCTAAGGCGGTCATCGGGCCGCAGTCCGAGATCGACAAGGAGTACCGGGTGCGGGTGCGCGGCGACGTAACGCCCGAGGCCATCGCCCTGCTTCGCCATGGCCTGGAGCTGGATGGTCGGGTGTTGCGCCCCGCCGGGGTCTTCGACAACGGCAAGGGGCGGCTGAAGTTCGTTCTCCGCGAAGGCCGGAACCGTCAGATCCGGCGGATGTGCGAACTGGTCGGGCTCAGGGTCGTTGACCTGGAGCGTACGCGGATCGGCCCGCTCAAGCTGGAGGGCCTGACCGAGGGGCGCTGGCGGCACCTGACCGGAGCCGAGCGCGCCGCCCTGGTCGCCACCGGCGTCAGGGATTGAGGGTTGGCGGAACAGCGTCATTCGTCCTAGCGTCGGCGCGGGAGGAACCCGCCATGAAACGAGTGTTGATTTCCGCCGTCGCCGTCCTGTCTCTCGCCGCCTGCACGCCACCTGCTGCGGGGGCCGACCAGAATGCCGCCCCGCCGCCTGCCCCCACGTCCGAAGCGGCCCCACCGAACGATTTTGCGCCATCGGTCCTGACGGCCCTTGTCGCTGAGCTCGGTCCGCAGGAGGCCCTCAGCAACCTCCTGGCCGAGCCGATGGATCCACGCTGGGAGGCGCTGCTGGCCGGCGTGTCAGCCGGCGACACGGCCTGGATCGAAGCCGTTACGCCGCTGATTCCCGTCCTGGATGGCGAGGCCGCCGAAAGCCTGTTCGCGGCCCTCGGTGACGCCCTGCTGCACCAACCGAACCAGGTTCTGATCGCGGCAGGACCGGACGGAATGGCCTCGGTGTGCCAGCCTTATCCGCCTGAAACGGTCGAGGCCAAGATCGCCGTGCTTGAAGCCATTCCCTATGAGGAACAGCCCGTCGCACTGCGCCGCGAGTGCCTGCAGACGCTGTATCAGGAACCGACCTGACGTCCGCTAGAACGGGATGTCGTCGTCCATCGGGAAATCTTGCTTGGGCCCGCTGGAGCGAGCCGGCTGACCGCCGCCGGCGTAGCCCCCGCCGTAGTCGTCGCCCGACGAAGCGCCGCCGCCTTCATTGCGACCATCCAGCATTGTCAGTTCGCCGCGGAAACGCTGGAGCACGATCTCGGTCGAGTATTTCTCGACACCGTTCTGCTCGTACTTACGGGTCGCAAGCTGGCCTTCGATGTAGACCTTGGCGCCCTTGCGCAGGTAGTTCTCGGCGACCTTCACGAGGTTCTCGTTGAAGATCACGACGCGGTGCCACTCAGTCTTTTCCTTGCGCTCGCCGCTCGACTTGTCGCGCCAGGTCTCGGAGGTCGCGATATTCAGATTGGCGACGCGGTCACCCGAGTTCAGGGTCCGGATCTCCGGATCCCGTCCCAGATTGCCGACCAGGATGACCTTGTTGACGCTTCCCGCCATGGGGAGGCTCCTTTCCGTGCTTATCCGCCCGCTTCAGAGAACGGCGATGTTCTATTTATGTTCCGGGCAAGCCGGAGGTCAACCGCCCTCGGCTTCAGGGGCCGCCGGCTCTTGTTCGAAAGCGCCCGGAATCGCCAGACGCCCATCGTGGGTCCGGCGTAGCGCGTTGAAGCGTCCGCCGTCCAGACTGCGCGACAGGGCGACCCCGGAGCTATCCACAAACAGGTACTGACTACCGTAGTAGCCGATCACCTCGCGGCGTGTGCCGCCCATGCGCAGCCAGCGAATGCGGTTTTCCTCAAGGCGCGCGGCGCAGTTCTCCATGTTCGGCTGCAAGTCCGGCATGGCCGTGAAGTTGACCGTGCCGTCCTCCTGAGGAGCGACCAGGAAACAGGTGCCCGTCGGCGCGTCGGGAACCTCGACCCGAGCCTGGCAGGCCGCCAGGCTCAGGGCGCACGCCCCGGCCAGCAAAACAAGACGCATCAGCGGACCTCTCCAATCGAACAATCCCGGCCCTGCGGGGCGATGGTGCGGAAATTGGCGTTGTCGTTGGACTGCTCGACCCGGCCCGGCACGAGCCTCAGCGTCGAGTCGCCCCAACGGCCATAGGACGCCCCGCCGAGCTGTTCACAGCGCCCGCCGTAGAGCGTCTGGACGCAGGCGCCCAGCGACATGGTCCCGACCTCGCGCCACTCACCGCCCGCATGGCGCATGCACCGCTGGCCCGAGACCGGCTGGACCGGCGGCGTCGGACGCGTTTCGACCGGCCGCGCCTCGACCGGGGCCGGCTCAGGATCATCCGTCAGCGGCGGCAGCTCGGGCGGCGGGGTAAAGGGCACGGCCGTCAGTTCGCCCGATGAATCCAGTCCGACGTCCAGGGCCTGGGACGCCACGCCGTTGCGCTGGGCGCAATCCGCCAGAGTGGCCATGCCGACAAACCGGCCGCCAACAAAACAGCGCAGCTGTTGATCGGGGCTGAGGGACTCGGGGTCGGTGACATCAAGCTGAAGTCCGGCGCGCTCCACCGGGGTTTCTTCAGGCTCGGCCTTTCGATCACCGCCGCCGGTCAGCAGGATCGCGACCAGCACAGCGGCCAGAATGGCGGCGGCGCCACCGAGAATGAGGACGAGACGCTGATTTTCCATACTGATCGCCGCTATTTGTGGTGCGGCAATAAGGCCGTCTCAAGGCCCCCCGTCAACCGCCTCCGAGCTTCAGCAGTGCGGCCTGATAGTTGGCGATCTGTTTGGACTGGTATTCCGAATAGACCACCTTCGACAGGGCGGCGGCTTGCGGATTGTCCAACTCGGTCAGCTTTCGATAGGCCGACATGAGTTGCAGACGGGCCGCCTGGATGGAATCGCGCGCCGACTTGATGCCCGCCTTGGTGCCCAGGCTAAGGTCGCCGGCCATACGCAATGCATAGACGGCGCGCTCGTCGGCCAGGCCGTTGGTCGGGTGAACCAGGGTCTGGGTCAGGCCCATCGCTTCGAGCGCATCGCGCCCCAGGGTCCCAGCCACGATCTCGACGGGAGCCCGGCCGGGCTTGAGGGTGATGCGCAGGCCCTGGACGCCGTCCGCCGGCAGTATCTTGGCCTCCAGACGGTTCTGCGACGCCGTGCTGATCTTTCTGGCCAAGGTTTCGTAGGTGTCGCTCGCGTCGATGGTGATGGTCCGCAGCCGCCCTGAGCCCAGATCCAGCATGAACTGGTCCCCGGCCCGCACCGATGTGGCGTCGACCAGCTTCTGCGAGGATTTGAAATCGATGGCGCCCTGCGGCAGGCCGAGCCGGTCCAGCACACTGGCCCCGCCGGCGACCACGCCGATCGCCATCGGGCGGATGCGGCCGTCCTTGCCCTGGAAATTGCGCTCCCATTCGACAACGCCGGTGTCGGCGTCCAGGCGGACGAGGCGGCCCGCCGCCGTCTGCGCGGCGCCGTCGCCGACCACGCCGACCTGGCCGGTGATCCAGACCTTGCCCCCCTGCACGCTGGCCGACACCGCGCTGTCGTCGCCCGTTCCGCCCAGGAAGGTGATGCGATCCGCAGCACCCGCGCTCAGGCCGGCGTCCAGCCGCATCACAAAGGCGTCGCGTCCGCCGGCGTGGGCGTTGCCGGCGATCCCATCCCCCAGGGCCGCATTGCCGGTGGTTCCCGTGACGATGACCCGGCCCCCGTCCAGCGCCACCGAAGCGATCTCGCCCTGGAGATTGCCCAGGTCCCGCGTCGCCGCCAACACCGGGGCCTGGGGATTGGTCAGGTCGTAGCGCCGCAGCATCGCCCGCCCATTCTCGGTACCGGCGACGATCAGGGTGGAGCCCTCGACCGCAATCCTGGCCGCAGCGTCGTCGGCGCCTGAGCCGAACTGATCCACGCCGAGGAACAGGCCGTCGGACGAGAAGGTTTGCAGATAGCCGTCCCAGCCGCCGATCGAGCCGGCGCCCGGCATTCCGGATCGGGCTCGGCCGCTGACATAGACCGAACCGTCGACCCCGAACGCGACGGAAGCGGCCTCGTCCTCTGCGCGCGCACCGCGCCGCTCGGTCCACAGCTCGCCGCCCTGGGCGTCGAAGACGGTGACGAAACTGTCGGCCTTGGCCGCGTCGGCTCCGGTCTTGCCCATATCGAGCGCTCCGGTGATCGAACCGACTACGGCGATGCGCCCATCAGCTCCGATAGCGAGGTCCGACGCCGTCGCCTCGCCGGCCGCACCGAGCGTGCGGGTAAAGACCAGTCGACCGGCGGAATCATATTTCTGCAGGACCGCATCTCGCGCGCCTTTGATCGTCTGGCCATCGACCGCGCCGTCGGCCTGTCCCAGCACATAGATCGAGCCGTCCGCGCCGGTGCGCAGGGCGTTGATCTCATCGAGCCCTGCCGACATCGCCGCCAGCCGTGCACGATCCTGAACCGGCATGTCGCCCTGACCTGACAGGACCGGCGGCGCGCCCGAGCCGACCTGGCCCGTATCCGACTGGAACTTGGCCAGCGCCAAGGCGCCGTCCTTGCCGCCCGCCTGCGCCACGAATACCGCGTCGGAGCGGTCTGCGGCGGTGAAACTCAAGCCTTCAGTCGAAATCGCCTTGACCGCCAGGGCGTAGCTATTGCTGTCCGATGGCAAGGTCAGGGTCCGGTCGCCGATCTTCATCGTCTTGGGCTCGCCGGGAATGACCTCCATGTTGAACCGGGTCTCGACCCCGGCGTCCGTCAGTTTCTGATTCAGGTAGGCGGTGACCTGACCCAGGGTCCGCTCTGTCCCGCCCATCTCGGCCAGATCAAAGTCCACCGTCACATCCCCCGCCAGCCGCGATACGGTCAGGCTGAAGCGCACGTCGCCCGCGAAGGCCTCGACAGGTTCGCTCAGCAGCCCGTCATGGATCGGGGGCGTCACATAGGCGTAGGCCGCCCTGGCCGGGCCAACGGCGGTCTTGGCCGACGATCCGGCCGCCGTCCGGGCGATGCGGATCGATTCAAATGCGTCTGAGCCGAGGAAGCTGTTGATCTCCTTCAGGCCCGACTGGAACGTCTTTTCCAGGCGTGCAGCTTCCTGGGTTGAAATCGTCTTGCCGTCGGCGCGGCTGGCGACGGCGTCGAGCATGGTCAGGCCCTGATGCAGGGCGAACAGCCGACGATAGTCCTCGGCCGCGCCCTTGGCGTCGATCACCGGAGCCCTCAGGTCGATGAACCGCTGCCCGGCCAGGGCGGAACGCACCAGCGCGCTCGGCTCTGTCTTGGCCTTGCCGATCCAGGGCGCGGTCGGGGTCCTGTCGATTGCAGACGCGCCCAGACCGAACCCGCCGCCCGAAGGCGCCGAGATCGTTCCGCCGAACAGGCCGGCGAGATAACCCATGCTGGTAGCGTTGAGCGCCATGACCGGCCCAGTTTGCCGGGTTGGGCTCTACGAATCCCTAAAGTCGCCTTTGTCCGGCCCAAGCATCGCCGAGATGGCGTTCCAAACGACTCACAGTAACGTTGCTATGTGGACGGAACGATCCCCCATGGGGTGCGTTTGGGCCGCGCACCATGAGGAGGTCGACCATGACCGCTCTACGAGACGCCGTAATGTGGCTTCTGGCCCAGTACGGTTTTGTCCGCCGCACCGCTTCCCGGCGTCAGCCCTGGATCAATATTGGACCCGTCGCCTGACCTAGCCGTTCCGGAACAGCGACAGGACGATCTGCGGCGCCGAGTTGGCGATCGACAGGGCCTGGGCCCCAAGCTGCTGCTGGACCTGCAAAGCCTGGAGCCGCGCCGATTCCTTGGCCAGATCGGCGTCGACCAGATTGCCGATCCCCGCCTCCAGCGAGTCCGCCAACTTCGACACAAAGACCAGATGCTGGTCGATCCGCTTGGATTCCGCGCCCAGTTCAGCCATGCGCGCCGTCGCCGAGGCGAGAGCGGTCTCGACACGGGTCAGGGCGTCGGCGGCGCCGGCCGCAGTGGCGAGCGTCGGCGCGGCGACGGCGGGCGTCGCCGCCGGATCAGCGGCCAGGCCCAGGCCCGCCAGGGTCAGATTTTGGCGCGACAGGGGAATGGTTTCGCTCGCCGAGGAATTGGCCAGGAAATTCAGATCCGCCAGCAGGGAATTGTTGAGGATGTTGGAACCGTCGAAGGCGGCGTTGTCGGCGAAGGACGTGATCGATTCCAGCAAGGCCTGGAAATCGTTGTTGTAGGCAGTGCGTGAGGCGGCGCTGATTGAGGGGTCAGAGGCGGCCGTGGCGTGCTGGCGAAGCTGACCAATCAGCTCCACGATCTGCTCGCCGGCGGCGAGGGAGACATCGGCCAGGGACGAGGCGCGGTTCAGGCTGTTGGTGACAGATTCCAAGGCCTTGACGTCGGCGCGCTGGCCCTCGGCCACCGCCCAGATCGCGGCGTTGTCACGCGCGCCCTGGACCTTCAGGCCGGTGGAAACCCGGTTCTGCACGTCGCCGAGACGATCATTGGTGCGGTTCAGGTTCTGCAGCGCGATCATCGCTGCGGTATTGGTATGAACGCTGGTGGTCATTTTGAGCCGGTTCCCCAAGGGTATCCCGCTCAGGCTATGCCGCGAGTCGTATGCGTATGGTTAATGCGCTGACAACGCATCGGGCCGCGCGGCTCGCAGCCTGCGCGGTCTAGGGACGTTCAAGAGCAAGAACCCTGGCCCTCAGGCCTGGGTGTCGATGACCGATCCCTGGGCGTAGCCGGGGTCCGCCTGAAGCCGAATGACCGTCTCGCGGGGAAATTCGCTGACGATCCGACCGGTCTGACGGTCCACGCTCTTGTAGATGAAGCCGGTCTGCGGATCGCCCTCGATGATGAGGCGATGCGTGACCAGTTGATCCGCCTGACGCCGGGCGTCGCGCTGGTCCGAAAGATTGGGACCGGAGGTTTCGGCGTTTGCGGTTACGAGCGCGGGGAAGGCTGCGCTTATGCGGTCGACATTCTGGTTCATCTCCCTAAGCGCCCGGTCTGGGCGCCCTCTGATTTGGCCCGATTAGGGCCGGTGGCCGGGGACGGCGGAACCCGCCGCCCCCGGATTTCCGGTTAGCGGAACAGGCCCAGGAGGGCCGAGCTTGCGTTGTTGGCGATCGACAGGGCCTGCACACCCAGCTGCTGCTTGGTCTGCAGAGCCGTCAGCCGGGCGGATTCCTTGGCGAGATCCGCATCGACCAGATTGCCGGCCCCCGCTTCCAGGGCGTCCTGGAGCTTCTGGGTGAACGCCAGCTGGCGCTCATACGACTTGGCGTTCGTACCGATCGTCTGGAGCTTGGTGGCCCAGCCGTCGATGGCGGTCTGAACCGAGGCGGCCGTGGCCGTCGGGTTCGCAACCGCCGTACCCAGAGCGTTGGTGCCGTCAAAGACGGCCCCAGCGGCGGCATTTGTGATTTCCGTCATCAGGGCGTTGAAGTCGGTCGTATAGGCAGGACCGCCGCCAGCTTCGATCGCTGCCGCCAAGGCCTTGGCTTCGGTCAGGGCCGACATGATGGACTCACCCGCCGCGATGCCCACATCGGCAATCGACTGGTTGCGCAGCAGATTGTTGGCGGTGGCGTCGAGGGCCTTGGCGTTGGCCTTCTGGGTGTTGGCGATGGCCCAGACAGCGCCATTGTCCTTGGCCGAAGAAACCTTCAGGCCGGTGGTGACGCGGTTTTGGACCTTGTCGAGTTCGCGG
>Ga0209369_1000386_pt1 | contig 69070 bp, 64 predicted proteins | sample EBPBio142010_DNA_FD_185865 | JGI IMG/M metagenome (GOLD analysis project Ga0209369, IMG submission 185865) | Wastewater treatment Type I Accumulibacter community from EBPR Bioreactor in Madison, WI, USA - Reactor 1_10/4/2010_ DNA (SPAdes)... | ecosystem: Engineered > Bioreactor > EBPR >...
TTGATCGCCTTTGCAATCGCATAGGGGCCAGCCGGAGCACCGGTTTCATAAAGATAATCAATCACCTGCAACGCACGATCTATGCCGCTCACACGCGAGCGGCGTGTCGACTTGGCTTCGGTGTCGTCTGCAGGGGCCGTTTCAGCGGGGACGGTGGATGATGATGCGCTCACTCAAGTGCTCCATGTGAATTCGAGAAGTTATTACATTATTATGGTATATCCGTCTATGCCTGAGACAGCGAAAGAAATGGGAGAATTGAAATGACCGATGATATCCGCCGCAAGATCGGGCTTCGACCGGTCATCAATGTTTCCGGTACGATGACATCGCTTGGCGCGTCCATCGTTGTGCCTGAGGCGGTAGAGGCGATGGTGGCCATCCTGCCGCAATTCATCGAGGTCAATGATCTTCAGCGCAAGGCAAGTGAAGTGATTGCGCGATTGACAGGCGGCGAGGCTGGCTTCGTCACGGCGTCCTGCTCGGCAGGCATTACGCTTGCTGTTGCCGGAGCTATGACAGGCAGCAACCTTCTCGCAATTGAAAGGCTACCGGACACTACGCCGGAAAAGAACGAAGTTCTGGTGCAGACCGGTCACGTGGTCAGCTACGGCGCTCCGGTCGATCAGGCAATCAGGCTTGCGGGAGGCAAGGTCGTCCTGATCGGACAGGCAACATCGACTCATCGCTATCATATGGAAAATGCGATTACCGAAAAGACGGCTGCTGCGGTTTATGTCGTATCGCACCACGTCGTCGACTATGGCCTTCTGCATCTCAGCGAGTTTGTCGAGATCGCGCATGCCAAGGGTGTGCCTGTGATCGTGGATGCCGCATCTGAATACGACTTGAAGCTGTTTCTGGAAAAGGGCGCAGACATCGCAATCTATTCGGGACACAAGTTTCTGGGCGGTCCGACCTCCGGCATCGTTGCGGGTAAGAAGGAGCTCGTCCGCAATGCGTTCCTGCAAAATCTCGGCATCGGGCGCGGCATGAAAGTTGGCAAAGAGAGCATTTATGGCGTTATGGCGGCGCTGGAAGCGTGGGAGAAGCGTGACCATGCTGGAATTCGCGAGAGGGAAACCGGATATCTGGAATTGTGGAAGAAGACACTGGATGGTCGCCCCGGTATCACGGCTCTGATCGAACCAGATCCGACCAATAACCCGCTCGACCGCCTGCGAGTAATTGTATCAGCTACTGATGCCCACATCACGGCCTGGGATTTGGTAACCGCTCTTGCGCGAGGGAACCCACCGATCATCACACGTGACCATGAGGTAGAGCACAACTATTTCTATCTCGATCCCTGTAATCTTCATCCCGGTCAGGAAACCGTTGTTGCGCAGCGTCTTGGTGAGGAGCTCGATAAAGCCCGGGCGTCTAATGAGATTATCGCCACTCCTTTTGAGGACCGAAGCAGACATCGTTTCGACGGTTTGCTGCGTTGGCCGGATTGATAATCGGAAGAGCCTGAGTAAAGCGGAGGAACATCATGACGTCTGAGAAAATAGCGACGGTTGGAAAACACGAACCTGTTCTATCCGTTCAAGGACTGACCACTTCTTTTCTGGTCGATGGTGTCTGGAAGCCTGTTGTCGATGACGTTTCCTTCGATGTCCACCCCGGAGAAACCGTGGCAATCGTCGGGGAATCCGGCTCGGGCAAGAGCGTAACCTCGCTGTCGATCATGCGGCTTCTGCAGAAGGATACGAGCCGCACCGAAGGCAGTATCAGGTTGGGAGATCTGGAGCTTCTGACGCTCCCGGAAGAGGAAATGCGCCGGATACGCGGCAATGAAATCTCCATGATCTTTCAAGAGCCGATGACCAGCCTCAACCCGCTCTTCACAATCGGAGACCAGATTTCGGAAGCATTGCTCTGCCATTCGCAAATGTCGAAGGCAGATGCGCGCGCTGAAACGATCCGCTTGCTTGAAAAGGTCCGTATCCCGTCGGCTGCTTCCCGCTTCGATGAATATCCACATCGCTTTTCAGGCGGTATGCGTCAGCGTGTCATGATCGCGATGGCTCTGGCGTCGAGACCCAAACTGCTGATCGCCGACGAACCGACAACGGCATTGGATGTAACCATTCAGGGGCAGATACTCGATCTTATCAAGACATTGCAGGAAGAAGAGGGCACGTCCGTTCTTTTCATCACGCATGACATGGGCGTGGTGGCCGAAATATCGGATCGTACGGTCGTCATGTTTCGGGGAAAGCAGGTCGAGACAGGGCAGACTGCTGATATTTTCCGGCAGAGCCAGCATCCTTATACGCGAGCACTTTTGTCGGCGGTTCCTGTACTGGGTTCAATGCAGGGCTATCAACGTCCTCTGCGGTTTCCGATAGTAGACAATGCGACTGGCCTTTCGGAAACGCCAGTCGAGGTGGCGGATACGGTCGACAAGATCGATGTACCCGTGTTGGAAGTAAAAGGCCTTACAAAGCGCTTCGAGATTTATTCGGGCTTTATGTCTCGCCTGAGCGGGCGTGTTCATGCCGTGGAAAACGTGTCCTTCGATCTTCGCAAGGGCGAAACCCTTTCGCTGGTTGGCGAGAGTGGGTGTGGGAAATCGACGACCGGTCGTGCCATTATGCGGCTGAGCGAACCGGATTCCGGTGAAGTTCTGGTTGAAGGCCGAAACATTCTGTCCCTCGACAAACAGGCTATGCGCGAGATGCGACGGTCGGTTCAGATGATCTTTCAGGATCCCTATGCATCGTTGAACCCGCGCATGACAGTGGGTGCCGCGATCGCGGAACCCTACATTGAACACCGGCTGGGGAGTGTGCGGGACGCGAAGGATGTTGTTGCAGACATGCTGGAGAAAGTTGGCCTCACGCCTGATATGGCAAAGCGCTATCCGCATGAATTCTCTGGCGGGCAAAGGCAGCGTATCTGTATCGCCCGCGCGCTTGCCTTGAAACCTAAAGTCATTGTGGCAGATGAGAGTGTGTCGGCGCTCGACGTCTCGATCAAGGCGCAGGTCATCAATCTCATGCTCGATCTTCAACAAAGTCTCGATCTAGCGTTTCTGTTCATCTCACACGATATGGCCGTCGTCGAGCGTGTAAGCCATCGTGTGGCCGTCATGTATCTGGGCGAGATCGTAGAAATCGGACCGAGATCGGCGGTATTTGAGAACCCTCAACATGATTATACACGCAAGCTGATGGCGGCTGTTCCGGTTCCTGATCCTGACCGACGCCGGGTGAAGCTTTCAAGCGAAACGGGAGAACTCAAAAGCCCAATCCGTCCCGCGGATTTCGTTGTGCCTTTGCGCGAATATCGAGAGGTATCGCCGCAGCACTTCGTGGCGTTGTAGAGCATGCAATTCATTATGGTGCGCCGAGACGATCCAGTGCAGTGCGAAGTGGAGTTTCGGAAATGTGGATCAGTCCGGCATAGGGACTCGCCATATCCGAAATCACGAAAATCGCGCCGGCAACGGACAATGAGCATACGATTATTATCAGTATGACAGTGCTGTTTAGCGGGGCCTGTAGGCCAAAAGTTGCGAATAAAAGCGCCAGCCATGAAATCAGCACGATGAGAAATGGGACAGGCAGCCCTTCATCTGTCGTTTCCACCAATTGCCAGTGACCTTCTGCAATCATGCCGCTGACTTCAAGCGCGCGTGTTTGGAGAGAGCCTTGCGCGGCGTCCTTCGGGTTCAATGCGCGCAGACTGTCCTGAATATCCTCAATATCCTTGAACTCCGGCAAAGCTCCATTGGAGAGCTCATCGGCCCGCTCGGCATTCAATGCCCGATCGAGACGTTTCTGGATTATTTGCTTGAGTACGGCACGTGGATGCTCCGTTTCAGGACCATAGCGGGCCATGATCCGGTCCAGGAGAACAATGCGGGCTGCCGATGTCTTCATCTCGGCTTGCGCATTGTCGTAATCGGATTTTGCTGAAGCAATCAGAAGTCCGAGAGCGAGAGCGGAAAGTGTTCCGACAACAGCGGTGGCAAGGCGTATGACATCCTTGGACTCAGAGTTAAGATGATGCTCGGGCAAACGCGATCGAGCGAACATGCCAAGCATAGTCGCCAATATCAGGATGAAGAATACCAGTGCGCCAAGCAATAAAGAGTTCAACTTCGCCTTCCGCGACTTGCTCTCGAATGATCGCCCATTGAAACTTAGTATATCATCTGTGAGTTGAGATGCAGCTTCACCAAAGGGATGGTGTTTTCGGCTCGATATGGCCCGGTATGCGAAGAAAGTGCATTCAATAAATCACACTGCGATCAGATGAAAAAGGTCGGCACATATGGCCGACCCTTTGTTATCAAAACTGCTTTCAATCAGTTCTCTGTATGTTGCTGCTTTGCGAGGTCCTCGACGCTCATGTCCGGTTCGTTACGGGTTTTATACAGCGAATAAAGCACACCGCTTGCGAGGATAGCCAGCGTTACGACAAGCGACAGCAGCGTGTTGATGTGAACGCCCAGCGGTACAAGGAAAATCTTGATGCCGATCAGCACGAGAATGATAGCAAGCGAAACCTGTAGATAGCGGAACCGGTTCATCGCCGCAGCCAGCGCGAAATAAAGCGCGCGCAAACCCAGAACGGCAAAGATGTTCGAAGTGTAGACGATAAACGTGTCCTGAGTGACTGCGAAGACGGCGGGGACAGAGTCGACTGCAAAGATCAGATCGACAGTTTCCACCATGATGAGCGCAACCGCCAGAGGGGTCAGCCAGGTGACCATCTTGCCGGTTTTGGGATGTGGCTGTTTGACCGTAAAGTTGCGACCATGCAATTCGCGGGTGATATTGAACCGGCGGCGAAGGAACTTGAAGACAGCGTTCTGCTCGATATCGGGTGTCTCATCCTGATGGCCGAACATCTTGAAGCCGGTGAAAACGAGAAACGCGCCAAAGAGGAACAGGATCCAGTTGAACTCGTGCACAAGGGCTGCACCAAGTCCGATCAGGATTGCCCGGAAGGCGATAACGCCGAGAATACCCCAGAACAAAACGCGATGCTGGTAAAGACGAGGAATGCCAAGAAAGCCGAAGATCGTTGCGATAACAAACATGTTGTCCATCGCAAGACTCTGTTCGATCAGATAGCCGGTATAAAATTCCAGGCCGGATTCCGCTCCGCGCTGCCACCACACCCAGCCACCGAAGGCGAGTGCGATCAGAACATAAAAGCCATAAAGCAGGAGGCTTTCCTTGGCTTCGATCTCGTGTTCGTCACGATGGAGAATGCCGAGGTCGAAGACAAGCAAGCCAACGACGACGACGATAAACGCCGCCCAGAAATATACAGGTGTGCCAAGAAAATCGCCCGAAAGGGCTACAATAAGCGAATCCATCGCCGGACCATCTCCATTTGAACAAGTGGAGCAGCCCCGACATCGCCATAGCGGTAGCCATGACCAGAGGGGCCCGGCGCTGCATTTCTTCAAATGTGTATGGTTTTGCCAAGTTCAAGAGTGGAACCTGAATTTTTTGTAATGTTCGATCCGGTACGTGTCCCGTTCTGAGAACTTTCAATGCGAGTTACGATATCTAAGCCAAGTACTGGAAGCTGATTGCCGCTAAACGCGACATGAAAAAAGCCAGGAAGTATCCGGGCCTGTTGTCTATAACATTGATTTTCTTGAAGAAAGTATTGGCTGGGGAACCTGGATTCGAACCAAGACTAGCGGAGTCAGAGTCCGCTGTTCTACCCTTAAACTATTCCCCAGCAGGAATATGCAAATGCCTTCGATCTGGAGGCCTGCAAGCGCGGTAAAGCATCAGCTCATCCGCGACGGCTTCCATCTAGCGAACTCAAACACCGAACGCAATACTTTTCTTCGAAAAAAATCAAAGCGATTTAAGTTATCCAGCAATTGCTTATTTCATGCGATAGGGTCGCTGCAAATTGATGCGCTGAGGAATGGTTTCTGGAAGCCGGCGCATAAAAAAAGCCCGGCCAGCGGAGGAGCGGCCGGGCAAGAGGCAGGCTGACCGGGAGGGGACCCGGTATGTGAAGGTGGCGCCTGCCAGATGATTTGTCTGCGGGCTTAAAAAGGCTGCGCCTTACTTACCCGAAGAGATGTTGGTTCAGCAGATCAGGCGTGTAGCCTTGATCTGCAACCGAGCGTCTGCCAGCTCACTCAGAACCCGCGTAGGGTCTTCCGTGCCGCGATAATGAGCTGCCGTGTAAATATCCTCACGGCGAAGTCCGATATCGCGCAGCATGTGGTCGTCAAAGCTGCTCAGGTTCAGCACTTGCCGTCGACCATTGGAAAACGTCCAGCGACGCATGATCGACGTAAATACGGTCTTTACCATCTGCACGAACGTGGAGGTTTGTCCGCTTATTGCAGGTAAATGCGTTGTCGTTATCTTGCTTGTCGCTGTCATGTCCGCTCTCCTTTGATCTGGCGGGGCTAAGTGATCCTTATCGTCAGGGTCATTCGCTTTCGCGGCTCCTTTTCCTTTACGATGGCGGCTTTATCCAACAATCGAATTGATTGTTCCAACGAATGTTTTTAATGTAATTCTTCAATAATAATGATGGATGACGCCGATGAGCACGCCTCTGGATCTCGATCAGTTGCAAACCTTCATAGCCATAGCGGATGCGGGCAGTTTTACGCGGGCAGCCGATGCTGTTTTCAAGACGCAATCCGCTGTTTCCATGCAGATGCGCCGGCTGGAAGAGCGTATTGGTAAACCGTTATTTGAACGTGATGGACGGATCAATCGTCTTACTGAAGAGGGCGAGCGGCTTCTGCTTTATGCACGCCGCATGATGCAGCTCAATGGTGAAACCATAGCTGCGTTTGATGACACTCAACTGGAAGGCCACGTGCGTATCGGTACGCCGGACGATTATGCCGATCGGTTTTTGCCGGAAATCATGGCGCGTTTTGCGCGATCAAACCCGCGCGTCGAATTGTCGGTTGTGTGCGAACCGACCGTCAATCTGGACGAGATGATCCGCCGCGGAACACTGGATATTGCTCTTGTCACCCAGTGCGATGACAAACGTCGCTCGGAAGTTGTTCGAACGGAGCCATTGCTTTGGGTGACTTCTGCCAATCATGCTGTGCATGAAGAGGCTGTCCTGCCGCTTGCTGTCGGACGCCCGACCTGTATCTGGCGTCATGCAGCCATCGATTTGCTGGAAGCGGCCAGACGAGATTATCGCATCATCATCACAAGCTGGTCAGCGACCGTTCTGGCGGCGGCGGTTCTCTCCGGCCTTGCGGTCTCAGTTCTTCCGGAATGTGCACTGCGTCCCGGTATGCGGGTCCTTGGTGAAGCAGACGGGTTTGGAATGCTGCCGGAATTCGGTATTGGCATCATGCGCGGCCATACAAAACAGAATGCCGTCGTCGACGCACTTGCGCAGCATATTATTGAAAGTCTAGACAATATATCGTCACCGCAGCCCGGCGCGATGGCTTCGGCGGAAATTTCACCGTTTCCGGCGGTTCGTACGAGGAGGGTGCGAGCCAACGAATTGCTGCCAGGCTGGTGACGACACCGTAAATAGCCGCATGGCTTCTTGACCAGCCATGTCACCTGGTTGCCTATGATGGGATGAGCATGGGTTCCGATTCGAGTTTTACCGGCGCATCGTCTAATGTTGCCGAGTATAGCGTTTCCGAGATTTCCGGCGCGTTAAAGCGCACGGTTGAGGATACGTTCGGGCATGTGCGCGTGCGCGGCGAAATTTCCGGCTATAGAGGTCCGCATTCGTCGGGGCATGCCTATTTCGCATTGAAAGATGATCGCGCGCGTCTTGAAGCCGTCATCTGGCGCGGTTCGATGAGCCGCCTCCGCTTCCGTCCCGAAGAGGGGATGGAAGTCATTGCTACAGGCAAACTCACAACCTATCCGGGCTCGTCGAAATATCAGATCGTCATCGAACAGATGGAGCCCGCCGGTGCGGGCGCGCTGATGGCGCTTCTGGAGGAGCGTAAGCAGCGGCTGGCTTCGGAAGGACTGTTCGATCCTGCCGTAAAACAACTCTTGCCCTTTATGCCCCGTGTGATCGGAGTGGTGACTTCTCCGACCGGTGCCGTCATTCGGGACATCATTCACCGGATCGCAGATCGCTATCCGCTGCATGTCATTGTCTGGCCTGTGCGTGTGCAGGGCGAGACAAGTGGACCTGAAGTGGCCGCCGCGGTGGACGGTTTCAACGCTTTGCTCGACGAAGGGAATATTCCGAGGCCGGATGTGCTGATCGTGGCGCGGGGTGGCGGCAGTCTGGAAGACCTTTGGGGCTTCAATGACGAAATCGTCGTTCGTGCCGTTGCTGCATCGCATATACCGGTAATTTCTGCGGTCGGCCACGAAACCGACTGGACTTTGATTGATCTTGCAGCCGACATTCGTGCTCCCACGCCAACAGGCGCGGCGGAAATGGCGGTGCCTGTAAAGGAAGATCTTCTGGCAGCGCTGGCGGGGCAATCCGCGCGGCTTTCGTCGGCCATGTCCCGCTTTATCGACCTTAAACGGCAAGCCCACCGTTCGGCAGCGCGAGCTCTTCCGTCGGCTGACCAGTTGCTGGCTTTGCCGCGTCGGCGTTTCGATGAAGCCGCTGCGCGCCTCACGCGGGCTCTGTTCGTCAACACGCAAAAGAAGCGGGTCCACTTTGACGGTCATGCGCGACAGTTATCGCCGCGTCTCCTTCAACGCCGGTTTACAGAACTGCAGCGCGATGTTTCCGCTCTTGGACAAAGACTGCCTCGTGCGCTCGAGGCATTCCTGCGCGAACGAAGAACAGCTTTCATTCATCGGGCAAATCGCCTTTCGGCGGAGCCGATACTGCGGCGAACAAAACTTACGAGCGTTGCAATAGAACAGCTGGATCGTCGTCGCGATCAAGCCGTCCGTCTTCTCATTGAACGAGCTAAACGGCGCGGGCAGGAACTGGAGCGTCTTATGCGCACGCTTTCTTATGAAAGCATTCTAGAGCGCGGTTTTGCGGTTGTCTTCGATGAAGAAGGGAAACCGGTGAAGCAGGCTGGATCCGTATCGGCTGGCGATGCATTGTCTATTCGGTTTCGCGATGGTGACGTTGCAGTCGTTGCGGGTGATGAGGACGAGAGCGAGCCCGCAAAGCTTGTACAAACAAAAAAGGTTCAGTCTCCCGGCTCTGGCAATCAGGGATCGTTATTTTAGCAACAGTCAGTCGCTGTGTTTTCCGTTTTCTGCTGAGATTGTTTGGCCTTAAGGCTGGCTTAAGCTTGGACGTCTTTTTCTCGCGCATCTGTCATTGTTAGAGATTTAGGATGTCGCGTAAAAAATCCCAGGACGACCTCACAAATGGCTTTGCGAAGGCTGCTTTCAGCCGTCGCGGCTTTCTTATAGGTGTAAGCGCGGTTGCGTTGTCGGGCTGTGTTTCCACGACGCAACAGCCACCTCAACCGGTGAAAAAACTGCCTGAACCTGCACCGTCGCGACCTGTGCCGCTGATGTACCAGGCGCTGCCGGAAGAACAGTTCCCGATCCCGGCTGTCGATACGAGCAAGGTTGATCCAAAATTCTGGCGGCAGGAAGTGGATTATCCAACGGACGAAGTCAGAGGCACTGTTATCGTCGATACGCCGAACAAGTATCTCTACCATGTACTGGGCAATGGGCGGGCCATGCGCTACGGTATCGGTGTCGGGCGCGATGGTTTTGCATGGGCCGGACGCGCCAAGATCGCTTATAAGCGCCAATGGCCGCGCTGGACGCCGCCGGATGAGATGGTTACACGTCAACCTGCGCTGGAGCCTTACAGCATCGCCAATGGCGGGATGCCCCCTGGTATCAAGAATCCGCTGGGTGCGCGAGCGATGTACATTCACAAGGATGGGCGCGATACGCTCTATCGCATTCACGGATCGCCGGAAGCATGGAGCATCGGTAAAGCCGTGTCGTCGGGGTGCATTCGCATGCTCAATCAAGATGTGATTGATCTTTACAATAATGTACGCGATGGCAGCACGATTGTCGTGATACCCGATCCGAGCAAAGGCCAGCAGGTCACAAGCTGACTAAAACAAAAAGGGCGCGGTATCCGCGCCCTTTTTGTTGGATGTGTTTTGCGGCTCAATGCTCAATAGGCATATTCGAGAAAGATTGGATCGACCGACCCTGCCCATACGCTGTTATATGCCTTCAGCATGCGCTCGGCATCCGTGACGCCTGCTGCTACGATTTCTTCAAGCGGTGCAAGGAAATGCGTTTCGTCATGGCCCTCGCTGTTGAGCTTGTTGCGGTTCAAAAGACCGAGCCGGGAGATTTTCAAAGTCTCACGAGCGACCTGTTCCAGCGGCTTGCCCCGGAATGTCGTGTTCAAAGCTTTAGCGGGAACCTCGTTACGAAGGGCAAGGACCTCTTCGTAAGTCCAATCCTTGGTGAGAAGCTCGGCAGCAGTCAGAGCCTCTTCATCATAAAGCAGGCCGACCCAGTAGGCTGGAAGCGCACAGATACGGCGCCACGGACCTCCATCGGCTCCCCGCATCTCAAGGAAGCGTTTCAGACGGACTTCGGGGAAAAGCGTGGAAAGGTGATTGGTCCAGTCGCCCATATTGGGAACCGGGTCGCTCATTTCACCTTTCAGCGCACCATTCATGAACTGACGGAACGTGACATGCGTACAGTCGTGATAATGGCCGTCGCGCAGGATGAAGTACATCGGTATATCAAGCGCCCATTCGACATAATCGGCAAAACCGAAGTTCTCCGAGAAGACGAACGGCAGCACGCCCGAACGCTGGTTATCGGTATCGCGCCAGATATTCGAGCGCCACGACAAAAGGTGGTTTGGCTTGCCTTCGGTGAATGGGGAGCTGGCGAAAAGTGCGGTGGCCACAGATTGCAGCTTCATCGAAACCTGCATCTTGCGGCGCATGTCGCGTTCCGAGCTGAAGTCGAGATTAACCTGAATGGTCGACGTGCGGTACATCATGTCCAGACCTTCATGCCCGACTTTTGGCATATAGTTGGTCATGATCTTGTAGCGTGATTTCGGCATGACAGGTGTTTCAGCCAAGGTCCATTTTGGACTGCCACCAACACCTAAAAATTGGATGCCCAGAGGCTCGGCAATTTCGCGGACCTGGGACAGATGCGCATTCACTTCACGACACGTCTGGTGAATGGTTGAAAGCGGTGCCCCGGAAAGCTCAAACTGGCCTCCGGGTTCCAGCGAAATGGCGCCCTGTCCGGTTGGCTCTACCAAGCCGATGATATTGCCTTCATCGATAATAGGCTCCCAACCAAGCGTGGCCTGCATGCCTTCGAGTATGGCTTTGATACCGCGCGGCCCCTCATAGGGAACAGGACTGTTATCGGTTGTGTAAAATGGAAATTTCTCATGCTCGGTGCCGATACGCCAGGCATCCTTGGGCTTGCATCCGCCAGCCAGATAGTTCGCCAGTTGTTCAACGCCCGTCAGTGCCGTTTCGTCAGTTGTATCGCGCGCCATGCAGTCTATCCCTAGCCTATTTTTCGCTTTTCAGCGTGATTGGACAAATTTGTCAAATCACGCAAGTCAATTCCATTGAACGTCAGATTTCGAGAACGTCATCCTGCATTCCGCCAGTCTCCGAGCACAGATTGTACCAGAGCCATCGCAGCGACAGCAGCTGTGTCGGCACGCAGGATTCGAGGGCCGAGCGGAATAGCTGTCACGAAGGGGAGATTTCGGAGCGTTTGACGTTCGTCTTCTGAGAAGCCACCTTCGGGACCAATCAACAACGCGACAGGGCCGGGCGCCATTTTCTGCAAGATGGTCAACGGATCGTCCGATTCGTACCCTTCATCGCAGAAGATCAAATGTCGGGATTTGTCCCACTGCTCAATGAAGCGGTCAAAGCGAATGGCCTCACAACATTCCGGTATGGAAAGTACGCCGCACTGTTCCGCAGCTTCTATCGCATTGGCCTTGATGCGATCGGCCCCCAGCTTTGGTACCTGCGTGTGCTGTGTGATGACAGGTTGCAGTATACCTGCGCCCATCTCGACAGCTTTCTGGACCATATAGTCCAGCCGCCCCTGTTTCAGAGGGGCGAAGCAATAAACAAGATCACTCGCTAAAGGCTGCGGGCGCGTCTGTTCGAAGGGCATGAGGAACAGACGCTTTTTACCCTCCGGCTTCAGCCGTGATTTCCATTCGCCGTGGCGTCCATTGAAGGCGAGAATTTCATCGCCATCCTTCAAGCGAAGGACGTGGGTGAGATAATGTGCGGCCTGCGGGGCGACCTCAATCTGGTCGCCGTCGTCGAGGTCGTTTTCAACGTATAGTCTCTGCATTTTGTAGTTTGCGCGCATGACAGCATCGATGGCAGAGGGCAGGGGCGGCGGTCAAGCGCTTTGGTAATGCATCAAGAGACAATTAATTAGCATTCCTACACAAACAATTGATGGGAAACATCATGGCAGTTGCATTTAATTAGATTGTATCCATATAGGTATGAAGCTATCTATTTGAATGGAATTGATGTGATGAAACAAACTTGGGTCGAATTCGCACCGCTTCTTGCAAGCACCGCCAGAGGATGGCGGAAAGCTTTCGATGCAGCGATGGCGGAACATGGTCTTTCCGACGCGAAAGCCATACCGCTGATGATCCTGTTGCGGCACGGAGATCGTATTCCCCAAGGTGTGCTGGCCGAACGGGTCGGTATCGAGGGAGCAACGATTGTCCGGGTTGTCGACGAGTTGGAGAAGGATGGCCTGATCCAGCGGGTTGCCGACGATGCTGATCGTCGCGTCAAGCTCATTCAACTGACAGAGGACGGTCGCGCCCTTGCCGCCAAGGTGGAAAAGTCTGCTGCCCGTCTTCGCGCCATTTTCCTTGGTGATTTCGATTCCGATGCGGTCGACATTGCCATGGAAGTGCTGCGCAAGCTGAATGAGAAGTTTCAAACACAATCTTTCTGATCGGTCGCGCGACCGGAAAGATGCGATGCATTCAACCGGTGCCCTCACAGCCATGACGAAGCCAGTCGAAACAACTCCGAAGTTCTGGGACGTGGTCTTTTCACTGAAGACTTTCGCTGCAGCCATGCTTGCGCTGTGGATCGGCCTGATGGCCAATTTGCCCAATCCTTACTGGTCCATTGCGGCTGTCTATATTGTTGCGCATCCGCTCTCAGGTGCGACGACATCAAAGGGTTTTTACCGTCTGATCGGTACGATTATCGGCGGAGCAGTGACCATTCTGTTCGTGCCGCATCTGGTCAATTCTCCTGAAATACTGACGCTGGCGATCGGTCTTTGGATGGGCCTCTGCCTTGCGATCAGCCTGCTCGATGGTACGCCGCGCAGTTATTTGTTCATGCTGGCTGGCTATACGGTGGCTATCGCGAGTTTTGCCGTTGTTTCCGTGCCTGAAACGACTTTCGACTATGCCGTGGGTCGTGTGGAAGAGATCGCAATCGGGATCATTTGCGCTGCTGTCGTCAATCGACTTGTTTTTCCACGTCACAGCGGCCCGGTGCTCGTCAGTCGTATCGATAATTGGCTGCGTGACGGTTCAAAGCTGGCGCTGGCAAGCATGCGGGGGGAAGGTGCTACACCTGAATTTCTTCGGGATCGCCAGCGTCTTGCAGCCGATGCGCTCGAGCTGCGCAATCTGACGACGCATGTTGCCTATGACACTTCATCAATCAGAAATGTCGGAACGCAGCTTCACGTTTTGCAGCAGCGTATGGTGGCTGTTCTTCCGATCATATCAAGCTTGCACGATGTGCTGGCTATGAAGCCTGGTGAAAATGAAAAGTCCTGGCATCCAGCGGTGCAGAAACTGTTGGACGAGGCCTGTGACTGGATCGAGAGCGGCGAAAACCTGACAGAGGAACGCCGTGCTGTTTTCTTGCAGTTGATCGACGAAATCGACCGGCATGGGAAGGATGCGACAAGTTGGGGTGAATTGCTGCCGTTCAATGTGGCTGCGCGCGTTCGCGATCTGGTGCAGATATGGAGCGATTGCATCACACTGCGTCAGGACATTGTTTCCGGTTCCCGACATTCGCTGCGCTGGCGTCGCTACGACGCACATTTGAAGGCCCGCCCTATGCATCGGGACTACGGCATGGCCTTCCTGTCTGGCTTTTCCGCCTTTCTGGCAACTTGTGTAGCGACTGCATTCTGGATTGCGAGCGGCTGGTCTCAAGGCAGTGCTGCAGCCATGATGGCCGGTATTTTCTGCTGCATCTTCGCAACCATGGATGATCCGGTGCCGGTCATGCGCAAGTTCAACTGGCTGCTTTTGATTGTCATCGTTGCCGCCTTCATTTTTGAGTTTGCGTTGCTGCCACTTGTGGATGGGTTCTTCCCGCTGGTTCTGGTGCTGGGACTGTTCCTCATCCCGGCAGGCTTGCTGCTTGCCATTCCTTCGCAATTTTTGCTCGGCATGGTGCTCTGCGTGAACTTGCCGAACATGCTCATGCTGCAGGGCCATCTGACCCACGATTTTGTCAGTTTTGCCAATGCCAATCTGGCCACCGTAGTGGGGATCGTAATCGCTGCCGTAGTGACTTCAATTGTCCGGTCCGTCGGTGCTGAATGGAGCGTGCGCCGCCTGATCAAGGCGGGTTGGAACGATATTGCACTTGCTGCTGAACGGCGCCCCGGACGTCATCGTCGCCAGCGCATGAATCGCCTTTTGCTCCGGATGATCGACCGTATCGGCATGATGACCCCGCGTCTCGCGCTGGTCCCGGCGGCAGATGTCGCGAAGGTCGATCTGTTGCGCGATCTGCGAAACGGCATGAACACGATCGATCTCCAGCAATACCGCTCCAAACTGCCCGAAAACTGTCGGCCAGCTGTCGATGAAGTGCTGGATGGTGTTGGCGCGCATTACCGAGCCTTGGCCAACAAGCCACAGGAGGCAGGTGAAATCGACAGAAACCTGCTCGCCTCCATTGATGCGGCAATCACTACCATTATCGAGAGCGGATCGCCAGCAATAGCCAAACGTACGCGAATGGCGCTGGTCGCCCTTCGCTTCAATCTGTTTCCGAAAGCGCCACCTTTTGCCTTGCCGCCGCGTCCACTCATGGAACTCCCGCAAGCAGCCTAAGACAACGATGTGATTTGTGATGCAACCTGAACTCGATATCTACGGAATTTACATTCCGACCCTCGGCGTGCTGGCGCTTGGCGCTTATTTTGCAAATACGGTCATGCAACGCCTTTTGGCGCGGGCACGCCTTTATCGTTTCGTCTGGCATCGGCCTTTGTTCGATGCTGCGATGTATTTTTGTATTCTCGGTGTTGCCGCCGTCATTCTCAATGGAATACCGCTATGAAAAAGCTCTTTGCACATTCAGGTCGTGTCTTTGTAACCGTCGTCATGGTCACGATGGCAGGGCTCTTCGGTTGGCATTTGTGGGATTACTACATGAACGCGCCATGGACACGCGATGGCAAAATTCGTGCCGATGTCGTGCGTGTTGCGCCGGATGTCTCGGGCCTTGTTGGCGAAGTGCTCGTCCACGACAATGCGACTGTTCATCAGGGCGACGTTATCTTTCGCATCGATCAGGCCCGTTACAAGCTCGCCCTGCAAACAACGGAAGCAAAGGTTGATAGCAGCAAGGCGGCACTTGATATGGCAAACCGCGATCTGGTCCGCTATCGCCAGCTTAACGACACGACCGTGACACGCCAGAAACTGGAGCAGATTGAAACGACGGCCCAGCAAGCGGAAGCTTCCTATCGGCAGGCGCAACTGGATCGCGATCTTGCAGCACTCAATCTCGATAGATCGTCGGTAAAAGCGCCCGTCAACGGTGTGATTACCAACTTCTCGCTTCAGCCGGGTGATTACGTCTCCGCAGGCTCAGCAGTGACTGCCTTGGTGGATACGGACTCGTTCTACGTTTCTGGCTATTTTGAAGAGAACAAACTCGAGCGTATCCAGATTGGTGACCCGGTAGTGGTCGATATCATGGGCAGCAAAGTGCAACTCAAAGGAAAGGTTGAAGGCATCGCTGGAGGTATTGAAGATCGTGAGCGTAGCGATTCTTCCAGCTTGCTTGCGAATGTTTCGCCGACCTTCAACTGGGTGCGTCTGGCACAACGTGTGCCAGTGCGTGTGAAACTTGAAGAGGTGCCGGACAGTGTCCATCTCGTTGCTGGCCGAACAGTCAGCGTTTCGGTGGTGAACTGATTTAAAAGCCCGGCTGTCGTCCGGGCTTTTTCCATGTTAGCAAAGACAAAAGCGGTTGGGGATTTCTCATGGGTGTGCTGGTTGTCCAGAACTACGATGGGTCCGGATTGGGACAGATCGAGCCAATACTGGTGAATGCTGGGCATTCGATTGATCTGCGTCATCCCTACAACGGCGATTCATTACCCTCCGATGACAATGGCTATCAAGCCTTGATCGTTCTTGGCGGCGAGCAGAATGCGCTTGCCGACGCCGAATGTCCTTACTTCCCCCATTTGCTCGAGCTTATACGCCGGTTTGGCGATCATGATAAGGCCGTTCTCGGCATTTGTCTGGGCAGCCAGCTCGTGGCTCGTGCTTATGGTGGGGAGAATATTCTGGATCGCCCGATGGAGTTCGGCTGGCAAGAAATTCGGCTTACCGAGGAGGGTAAAAGCGATCCGGTCTTGTCTGCCGCGGGTGACATCTTTCCAATCTTTCATTGGCATCGCGATACGTTTTCGCTTCCGAAGCAAGCTTTGCATATGGCGATAAGCGATATGACACCTCATCAGGCTTATCGCATTGGACGTGCAGTCTATGGCACGCAATTCCATTTCGAGGCGAACACGCAGCTTGTGGCCGAGTGGAATGACCAGCTAAGCGAACTGATCGCGGGTTTCGCGCCGGATTGGGCGTTACAATATCCAGAGCTTGCAAAGAAGTTCGGAGCACAGGCGGATGCCGCAGGTGCTGCATTAGCCAAGGCGTGGGTAAACCAAATCTAGAGGCCTCGTAACTGCGTCTTAACCTTAAGTCGAAGTATCGCGTTGCCGCTTTGCCACAGCGTTCAACCAATTCGGTTTTTCAAGAGAAAAGCGGTGGCTTGGCTGGAACCGTTCAGTTGCGGGTAACTTTTTTCGGGTGTAACTGAACGCCGTCTCCCCGGGCAGCAACCGAATGAGCAAGGCTGATCGCCATGCTCTCAAGTGGCGGCTCGTCTACCGAACTTTATCCGGCCACCGTCGAAAGAGTTTCCGAATATGACCGCCAAGCATGCCGCTCTTCTCACCGTCCTGATGGTTTCCGCGATTGTATTCATGGCGGTCGGCATATTTACCGTCGATGCGGGCAACAACGCGATGTCTACTGACGGTTATGGCATTTCCAGCGCTCATTGAGCGTACTAGCTCGTTGCAATAAAACGCTTTTCAGAGCCGTTGATCACGATGGCTGAAAGCTGCCCACTTCTCCATGCATATGTATCGAGATTGACCCTGTTCGGTTGAATATCGATAGCGCTTTGCGGTGTATGCCCGTGGATGATGACCTTTTCGAAGGGCTCAGTCCATTTGAGGAAAGCTGTGCGAATCCAGATCAATTCTTCCGGGTCTTGTGCATCCAGCGGCACAGCAGGGTTTATGCCTGCATGACAGAAGAAGAATTCGCCAAAAGCGACTGAGCGCGGCATGGCGCGAATGAAGTCGATATGGGTTTGGGGAACGGCCTTGACGAGCGCGGCATGACCTAGGCGCGCTGAATCTGCATCAGTAAAATCAACTTCCACATTGTAGGAGCGGGCGGTATCAATGCCACCGTGGAGTGCGAATATCCCGGCAACGTCTCCCGTTGCTAGATAGGTAAGAAAACCGTCGTCGTGATTGCCCAACAGCGAAATGACGCGCTTATCCCGACGTGACACATCAATCAGAAAATCCAGCACTTCTTTCGAGCGCGGACCACGATCGATATAATCACCAAGATGAATGATACGCCAGTCGTGAGCGGGGCGGTGGTCAAGGTCGGCACGGATCAGCCCGTGCATATCCTGCAACAAGTCGAGACGGCCATGTACGTCGCCGATGGCATAAAGGCGGATACCGTCGGGTCCTTTGGCATCTTTGAAAACTACGCCGTTCATTCGCTGTCATTTTCCTTCGTGTCCTTGCCTGACTTCGCACCCGCCCGCTGCCGATAGCGCAGGCGCGAGACACGTTCGCGTTCTTCGTGAAGCTCGCGATCATGCGTGGCCTGTTCCACGAAACGAATGTGTTTTCGCACCGCTTCGCGTGCCGCTTGCGGATTACCGGCCATGACGGCATCGTAAATGGCGCGGTGCTGCGAAAGAAACATGTCGGCGACGCCAGGATAGCTGTAAATTAGGCTGCGATTGTAAAAAACGCCATCCTTCAGAAGTTGATAGCAAGACCGCAGGGTGTGCAGCAGAACGATGTTGTGTGCTGCTTCACCAATGGCATTGTGCAATTCCACATCGAGGCGTGCCTCCGTGTCGAAGTCGCTGACGCCATGAGCCTTTTCCATGGCCTCCATGATCTCGGTCAAAAGCGCTTTGTCAGCTGGTGTAGCTCGAAGTGCTGCATATTCTGCGGCAATGCTTTCGATTTCCCGGCGATATTCGAGATAGTCTGCGGTCGCCTTGCGATGATCGGCAAAAAGCTTGACCACAGGGGCGCTGAATACCTGTCCGATCACGTCTGCAACGAATGTGCCTCCACCATGACGAGAGATGAGGAGTTCGGCAGTCTCAAGCCTTTTTAGAGCATCGCGCAATATCGGGCGAGATATATCGAACTGGCGCGCCAGTTCACGCTCGCCGGGAAGCCGGTCGCCACCGCGCAGAACGCCTTCGAGAATGAGCGTTTCGATCTGATGCACAACGTCGTCTGCCGTGCGGCTTGCCTGTATGCGTGAAAAAATTGTTTCGGCCATGCCGTCTGAAGCCCTCTCCATAACGGCGGCAAATTAGCCTTTAGGTCGATGTCCGGCAACGGAATATATTGAAAAGGAAAGTCCGATCGATGATGCGACCGGGCTTTCGGAATACATGATCAAAAAATGATCAGGCTTTTTTGCGCTTGCGTGTCGCGACGAGTACGAAAAGACCTGCGACAAAGCCGTACATAGCCCATTTAAACGGGAGTGCGTCAGCGGTTTCGCTGCGGATCGGAAGTACGGTCACAGTGCCGGGGCGGCTTTCTACGCCCGATTTGCCTTCGGCTTTAGCTTGTTCGATCTGTTGTGGAGAAACGACCCACTCGGCGCCACGTGATTTGTCATAGAACATGAAACCACAGCCGACGATAACGGCGACGATGATCGCTAGAATAAAACGTAAAGGTGTGTTCATCATTTTTCCCAGAAAATCAGGACAATGGGAGAAAATCATCCGATTCGCTTGAATAACGGATTGCGGGATATTTAAGCCTTTTAGAATCAAAAGCTTAGTTAGCTTTATATGCTGGCACACTAATATAGCGCGCGCGACTTATTAACCGACGAACGAAAGCCAGTCTATTTCTTTGCTACTTCGTGCGGAGATGCGCCGCTTTCCCAGTAAGGAACAGGGCCATAAAGATCTGCCAGATAGTCGATGAACAGTCTGACCTTTGCCGGGAGGAACTGTTTCGATGGATAGACGGCATGAATTGCAACGTTGCGAGACGCGGCATAGTCGGGCAGAACTTGTACCAACTTGCCTGCTGCAAGTTCCGGGCCGATATCCCAGGTCGAGCGTTGCGCTATGCCGAGGCCTGCCAGGACTGCCTCGCGTACCATTTCGCTGGAATTGGTTTGCAGTGGCCCCACTGGGCGAATGACGATGGGGCCTTTGGGGCCTTCCAGTCGCCAGGGGTCGTTGTTGTGAGGTGCCAGACAGATATGGTCCTGCAAGTCCTCAATCGTCTGTGGTGTACCCCGTTCCGCGATATAGCCGGGTGAAGCGACGAGAATACGACGCACGGGTGCGAGACGGCGTGCGACGAGGGTTGAATCGGAAAGTTCGGCGATCCGAATGGCAAGATCGTATCCATCGCCTACAATGTCGACCATCTCGTCGGTGAGCTGCATATTGACGGTAAGGTCTGCGTTGGCGCGCATGAACGGCACGAGATAGGGCGCAATGTGCATGCGACCGAAAGTCGTAGGGGCTGAAATTTTCAATGTACCGCGCGCATCGGCAGAACGGCGGGCAACAAAGGCTTCCGCTTCTTCGATGTTGGAGAGAATGGCCAGAACCCGCTCATGATAACCCTGACCGGCCTCAGTCAACGCGATCTGGCGTGTCGTTCGTTGAAGCAGTCGGGTTCCGAGGCGCTCTTCCAGCCGTCCCAGACGTTTTGAGACGACCGCTGGCGAGAGGCCCAGATCGCGAGCGGCTGCTGACATGCTGCCCGTTGCCACGACGCGGGCAAAGATTTCCATATCCGCCAGACTGCTCATCATGTTCTGCTATCCCACTCATTGCCGTGCTTTGCTAAAGCTTTGGGTTTAAAGCATCTAGCCGAGCGCTAGGAAACTAGGCAAGCAATTATGCCGCAGTGTGAAAACTGTTTAGCCGCTGACTAAAGTGGTAAAAATGATTTACCACTTGACGAGAATGGTGCGGAGTGCACTTTGACCACATAAGTGGTGGAGGAGAATATGAGCGGACTCATCATGCCGGAGCCGGACGCGTTCGTCATGCAGCGGCGCGAGCAGATCGTTGCAGACTTGCGCGACATCGTGCCGGGCGAAGGCGTTGTGGATGCTATCAATGCGATGCGCGTGTTCGAGAGCGATGGCCTGACCGCGCACCGTTCGTTGCCGTTGGTCGTTGTGCTGCCAGAAACGGTTGATCAGGTTTCGCAGGTTCTGCGCTATTGTCACGATAACAACGTTCGTGTCGTGCCACGGGGAGCGGGTACATCACTGTCCGGCGGTTCCATGCCGCTGCAGGATGCGGTTTTGCTTGGCATGTCGCGCTTCAATCGCATTCTTGAAATCGATTATCCGAACCGCGTCGCTGTGGTGCAGCCAGGCGTGACCAATCTCGGCATTACCAAGGCTGTTGAACACGAGGGGTTTTATTATGCGCCTGATCCCTCGTCACAGATTGCCTGTTCCATCGGTGGCAACGTCGCGGAAAATGCGGGTGGTGTGCATTGCCTTAAATACGGTCTGACCGCCAATAATGTGCTCGGCATCGAAATGGTGCTTATCACCGGAGAAGTTATCCGGCTTGGCGGTAAGCATCTCGACAGTGAGGGCTACGATCTTCTCGGTCTGATGACCGGCTCAGAAGGACTGCTCGGTGTCGTGACAGAGATTACGGTCCGTATCCTGCAAAAACCGGAAACGGCGCGTGCAGTCATGGTCGGCTTTCCCTCCAGCGAGCAAGCCGGTCAGTGTGTCGCTGACATCATCGGCGCAGGTATCATACCAGGCGGCATGGAGATGATGGACAGGCCAGCCATCAAGGCCGCCGAAGATTTCGTGCGGGTCGGTTATCCGCTCGATGTTGAAGCGCTGCTGATCGTCGAACTGGATGGGCCGCCCGTCGAAGTGGACTATCTGATAGGTCGGGTCGAAGCACTGGCGCTTACAAACGGTTCCACAACCTGCATTCTGTCGCAATCGGAAGAACAGCGTCTGGCTTTCTGGGCAGGCCGGAAGGCGGCATTCCCGGCAGTGGGACGCATCTCGCCGGACTATCTGTGCATGGATGGCACCATTCCGCGCAAAGAGCTGCCGCGTGTTCTGTCCGGGATGCGCGAACTTTCCGAGAAATACGGATTGCGGGTGGCCAATGTGTTCCACGCGGGCGACGGCAACCTGCATCCGCTTATCCTCTATGATGCGAATATTCCTGGCGAACTGGAAGCTGCGGAAGATTTTGGCGCGGACATTTTGCGCCTTTGCGTGAAGGTCGGCGGTGTTCTCACCGGCGAACACGGCGTCGGAATTGAAAAGCGCGATCTGATGCCGGAAATGTTCAACGACATCGATCTTGACCAGCAGATGCGTGTCAAATGTGCTTTCGATGCCAAGCACCTTCTTAACCCCGGTAAGGTTTTTCCGCAATTACGCCGCTGCGCCGAGCTTGGTCGTATGCATGTGCATCGTGGCGAGCTGGCCTTCCCGGATATTCCCCGATTCTGAGTTGTGGTTTGATCATGAGCGATGCAAATATTCTAAAGCCGCAAGATGAGGCTGGTGTTCTGGATGCCGTGCAGGATGCACTGGCCAGTTCCACGCCGCTGGAAATTATCGGCCATGGCTCCAAGCGTGGCATCGGACGCAGGGTTGATGCCGGTCGCGTGCTCGACGTGTCGCGGCTTACGGGCGTGACCTTGTATGAGCCGGACGAACTGGTGCTCTCGGCAAAGGCCGGAACGCCGATGGTCGAGATCGAAAAGCTTCTGGCCGACAACAATCAGTGCTTTCACTTCGAGCCGATGGATTACGGCCCGTTGCTGTCGGGCGAGGGTGGGCGCGGCACGATTGGTGGCGCGCTTGCCGCCAATCTGTCCGGTCCGCGCCGTCTCAAGGCAGGTGCTGCCCGCGATCATGTGCTTGGGGTGCGCGTCGTGTCCGGGCGTGGCGAATTGTTCAAATCTGGTGGTCGCGTGGTCAAGAACGTGACCGGCTATGATTTGTCCAAAGGCATGGCTAATTCCTGGGGCACACTGGGCGTTGCCACCGAGGTGACGTTCAAGGTTCTGCCGAAGCCGGAAACGGCGGCAACGCTTGCCGTGCGCGGTCTGACCGACGAACAGGCGGCGCGCGTCATGGCCATGGCTATGGGATCGCGAGAGGAAGTCGCTTCCGCCGCGCATCTGCCGCCGACTGTTGCCAATCGCTTCCTTGACGGTAAGCTCGGCTGGGATGCGGCGACCGTTCTACGGCTCGAAGGCTTTGCACCTTCGGTCGAGCACCGTAGTCGGCAATTGCAGGCGCTGCTCCGCCAATCCGGCACGGTGGAAGTGTTGAACGGGGGGCAATCGCAGCAGCTCTGGCGTGAAGTGCGCGATGTCCTGCCTTATGCCAATGCAGGCGACAATCGCGCTGTCTGGCGCGTTTCGATGACGCCGATGCAAGGCTGGCAGATGGTGGACGAGTTCCGCCGTCATGCGGGCGTCGATGCCTATTACGACTGGCAGGGTGGGCTGATCTGGATGCGGATGGAAGCGGACCCGGAAGCGCAAACTTTGCGCAAGCTGATTACCAAATATGGCGGTGGCCATGCGACGCTCGTGCGCGCATCGGAACATATTCGCGCAAGCAATGCAGTGTTCGAGCCGCAACCGGCAGCACTTGCAGCGCTTTCTCAGCGGTTGAAGCAACAATTCGATCCCGAAAATATCCTCAATCCGGGGCGTATGCATCCCCGTCAGGCTGGAGCTTGAAGCCATGCAGACCCATTTCAGCCCCGATCAGTTACGCGATCCTGGTGTCAGCGAAGCCGAGAAAATTCTGCGTAAATGCGTGCACTGCGGCTTCTGTACCGCAACATGCCCGACCTATGTGACGCTCGGCAACGAACTCGACAGCCCGCGTGGCCGCATCTACCTCATCAAGGATATGCTGGAAAACGGTCGCCCGGCGGATGAGGAAATCGTTCGCCATGTTGACCGTTGCCTGTCCTGCCTTTCCTGCATGACGACATGTCCTTCCGGGGTCAACTATATGCATTTGGTCGATCATGCACGGGCGCATATCGAAAAAACCTATAAGCGCCCATTTATGAACCGCTTCCTGCGTGGGGTTTTGGCACAGGTGCTGCCCTATCCGGGCCGTTTCCGCGCTGCGCTAAAACTGGCAAAACTTGGAAAGCCGTTTGCGCCGCTCCTGCGCAAAAGCCAATCCCTACGACCGATGGCGGCCATGCTCGACCTAGCGCCGCAAAGTCTGCCAGCGGCTGCCAATATCGAAACAGTTAGTGCTGCCAAAGGTGAGAAGCGTGGTCGCGTGGCGATCCTCAATGGCTGCGCGCAGCCAGTGCTCAATCCGGGCATAAATGCCGCCACCTTGCGGCTTTTGAACCGCTTCGGCATCGAAGTGGTGACACCGAAGGGCGAAGGCTGCTGCGGTTCGCTGGTCCATCATATGGGCCGCGAGGAGCAGGCGCTTGAACAGGCACGGCACAATGTCGATGTCTGGACGCGTGAGATCGAAGCGGGTGGTCTTGATGCCATTATTGTCACTGCATCGGGCTGCGGCACGACCATCAAAGACTACGGCTACATGCTGCGTCTCGATCCATTCTACAAGGACAAGGCAGCACACGTATCAGCGTTGGCCAAGGACATCACCGAATATCTCACCGGCATCGATCTGCCGGAACCCGATGCGCCGCAGACGCTGACAGTCGCCTATCACTCGGCCTGCTCGATGCAGCACGGGCAGAAAATTGTGCGGCAGCCGAAAGACCTGCTGTCAAAAGCGGGCTTCACGGTGAAGGAACCGCTGGAAGGGCATCTGTGCTGCGGATCGGCTGGCACCTATAACATCATGCAGCCGGAGATTGCCGCCAAGCTGCGTGACCGCAAGGTAAAGAACATTGAGGCGACAGGCGCCGATCTGATCGCTACCGGTAATATCGGCTGCATGACCCAGATCGCCACCGGCAGCAAGCTACCCATCGTGCACACGGTGGAACTGATCGACTGGGCCTATGGTGGGCCGAAGCCTCAGGGATTGTCACAAATAGCTGCATAAAAAAACCGGGCAATTGCCCGGTTTTGTCTTCGATGTCTGCTCAGCCAGCCGAAAAGGTACTCGGATTCGGGCCGATCCGGCCGTCTGCCTTGTCCAGTTTCGTAATCGCATCGTGATCGGTTCCGTTGAGACGGAAATCGAAAATATCGAAATTTTCTTTGATACGGGCGGGCGTAACGGACTTGGGAATGACGATATTGCCCGTTTCGATGTGCCAGCGCAGGATGATTTGTGCGACCGACTTGCCATGCTTTTCCGCGATGGCCTTCAGCGTGGCATCCTCCAGAATTTTACCCTGACCAAGTGGGCTCCACGCTTCCGTCGCGATGTCGTGTTTGCTGTGGAACAGACGCAACTCGTCCTGCTGGAACTGTGGGTGCAGCTCAATCTGATTGAGAACCGGCGTTACGCCGCTTTCCGTGATGATGCGTTCGAGATCGGCTGTACGGAAGTTGGATACACCAATGGATTTGGCTCGACCCTCTTCTTTCAATTTGAGAAAAGCGCGCCATGTTTCCATGAAAAGATCTTTCGATGGCATCGGCCAGTGGATGAGATAGAGATCCACATAATCCGTGCCAAGCTTTTTCAAGCTGGCGTCGAATGCTTTCAGCGTCGATTCATAGCCTTGTTCACCGTTCCACAGTTTCGTGGTGAGGTAAATGTCGCCGCGCTCGATTCCGGAACTCTTGATCGCCTTGCCGACGCCTTCTTCATTGCCGTAAATGGCAGCGGTGTCGATGTGACGATATCCTGCTTTCAACGCTTCGCTGACAGCGGCCACTGCTTCGTCATTACCTACTTGCCAGACACCGTAACCGAGCTGCGGAATGTGATTGCCGTCGTTCAGTTTAACCGTCGGTACGGTCATGATTTATCCTTTCCCTCCGAAGCATTCAGCGCAAAGGTGGATCCTTTGATGCGCATGAATGCTATTGACCTGCATGCCGGTTCTTTCTCCAGCACGAACTGCCATTTGGCAGCCATTTTCATATCTCTTTGGACTTTGCCACTGTCAGCATATGGGTGTTCGGGGGAAAAGGAAAAGCCCTTTCAATCATGTTTCCAAGTCTGCAATCATTCTTTCTGTGCAGAAATTTTGATCTTTTCAGATTTATGAAAACAATACGACCGCCTCCGAGAGAAGGCGGTTGTAAATGGCAGAAAAAAGATGGTTCGATTAGCGGACAACCACCTTTGCGCCGACCGGGACACGTTCATAAAGATCGGTGACGTCTTCATTGCGCATGCGAATGCAGCCGGACGACATTGCCTTGCCGATAGTCCAAGGCTGGTTAGTCCCGTGGATACGATAGAGTGTTGAACCGAGATAAAGCGCGCGCGCGCCAAGCGGGTTATTTATCCCCCCTTCCATACGCGCCGGGAGGATACGCCCCTTCTTGCGCTCGCGGGCGATCATTTCCTTCGGCGGTGTCCAGGTTGGCCATTCAGCCTTGCGGCTGATGCGCTGCGAACCCTTCCAGCTGAAACCTTGTTTCCCGACGCCGACGCCATATCGCATCGCTTTACCGCCGGATTGAACGAGATAAAGGAAGCGCTTGCCTGTATCGATGACGATTGTGCCCGGTTTTTCGTTGCCGGAATAGGAAACCGTCTGCGGCAGGTAAGCGGGATCGATCTGGTGCTTTCGTACTGTGGTTGCCGGATTCGCAGCCGGGCGTTGATACGAAACCTGACGATAGCTGGATTTGACTTTCTGCTTCTGTCTGGCGGCAACACGTGGCGCTGGCTGCAAAGATTGCGGTACGGCCTTTATGCGGGCAGGCTGTCCATGCAATTGAGCTACCCATGGCGCGGAAAGATCAGGACTCACACGTACCGGCGGCAGTGTTGCATAGCGGTCATTGGCAAAGGCCATGCCCGTGCTGACGATGGAAACGGCAATCGCCGCAAGCGACCCAATTAAAAGAAGATGCCGTGGTTTCATAATTCAGATCCGTATCTTTGCGCCTGAAAATCTTTGTGACGCAGTTGCCCGTTGCAGCTCCTGACATCTGCTGTCAGGAGAGCGACCCTCATGCTCGTGTGGGGATTGTGTGCCGGAATGGAATCGTAAAGGTAAATTTTGGTCGCGTGTTTTGCCTGACGGCCCTTCCAATTAAAGTTGTGGTTAGTGTCAGGTTGCGCGACATAATTAATTATGGATGAAACTTGAGAGGCGGAACAATGAGCGATGTCGCTGAGGCAAAAACCGGTCTGATCGTTGGCGCCGATGGAATGACGCGTTGCTTCTGGCCGGGCGAGTTACCCGATTATCTTGCTTATCATGACAAGGAATGGGGTGTTCCTGTCTCTGACGATTTCCGGCTTTTCGAAAAAATCTGCCTTGAGGGTTTCCAGTCAGGCCTGTCGTGGCTCACGATCTTGCGCAAGCGTGAGAACTTTCGGGCCGCTTTCGATGGCTTCGATTTCCATCGTGTTGCGCAGTACAATCAAGAAGATGTGGCGCGCCTGCTGGCCGATAAGGGTATCGTGCGCCATCGCGGCAAGATCGAATCCACGATCAACAACGCCAAGCGCGCAATTGAGCTGGTTGCCGAAAAGGGTTCACTTGCGGCCTATTTCTGGTCATTCGAACCGGGCGTAAAAGATCGCCCTACCGTGGTGGACTATCCAACTCTTGTTGCCAATCCGAAGACTGAAACATCAATTCGCATCTCCAAAGATTTGAAGAAGCGCGGCTGGTCATTCGTTGGTCCAACGACTGTATATGCTTTCATGCAAGCAATGGGGCTGGTGAACGACCACATCGAAGGTTGTCACTGTCGGACACACATTGAAAAATTGCGACAGAGTTTCAAACGACCCAGCTAGAGCAACGATTGCTAAGCCGCATCATTTCTGCGAGAAACATCCATCTTTGAGTATGGGAGACGATCATGGATTTGGTGTCGTTGTTGGCATTTGCCGGTATTCTGGTTGTGGCGGCGGGTACGCCGGGGCCGAATGTCGGCGCGCTGGTGGCACGCGTCATCAGCCGCGGCCACAAGGGCGTCTTTCCATTCATGTTCGGTCTGTGGCTTGGTGATGCTATCTGGCTTTCACTCGCAGTCTGGGGACTGGCTGCGCTGGCCAACACATTTCACACTGCGTTTCTCATCCTCAAATATGTGGGCGTAGCCTATCTGATCTATCTTTCGTGGAAGATGTGGATCGCACCGGTAGATGAAGTTGCGGATGAAAATGCCATTCCGCGTCAGGGTGAGGCTGGGAAGCTCTTCCTTAGCGCGCTGGCGATTACACTTGGTAATCCGAAAATCATGGTTTTCTACCTCGCCATTCTGCCGACGGTGGTTGATATCACCCATGTTTCGCTGGTTGGTTGGGCTGAATTGCTGGTGGTCATGTTTACTGTTCTCGCTGCAGTTGATACGGCGTGGGTGGTGCTTGCCGCGCAGGCAAGACGGTTTCTGCGCAGTCCTCGCATGATGCGGATCGCTAACAGAACCAGCGCTGGCATGATGGCAGGCGCGGCCGTCGCCATTGCGACACGCTGAACACGCTTCCTGCACTTGCCGCAACGGACTTGATCGGTTAGGAAACCGGCAACAGAATTGATGCCGGTTCCAATCGGCATGTGTGTATAAATCAGCGATCAGGCAGGAAAAATGGCCGATAAAGCGGACAAGATGAAGGCGCGGTTGCCGCGCGGGTTTGTCGATCGGGTGCCGGATGATTTGCGCGCCGCTGAAAAGATGATGGCGACAATCCGTGAAGTTTACGACCTATATGGCTTCGAGCCGGTGGAAACTCCGCTCGTGGAATATACGGATGCACTCGGCAAGTTTCTGCCGGATCAGGACCGCCCGAACGAAGGCGTGTTCTCGTTTCAGGACGACGATGAACAATGGCTGTCGCTGCGCTACGATCTGACTGCGCCGCTGGCACGTTACGTCGCTGAAAACTACGAGTCGTTGCCAAAGCCTTATCGCAGTTATCGTAATGGTTGGGTGTTCCGCAATGAAAAGCCGGGACCGGGTCGTTTCCGTCAATTCATGCAGTTCGACGCTGACACGGTCGGTGCGCCGAATGTCTCGGCCGATGCCGAAATGTGCATGATGATGGCCGACACGATGGAGCGCCTAGGCATCAGTCGTGGCGATTATGCGATCCGCGTCAATAACCGCAAGGTTCTTGACGGTGTGTTGGATGCTATCGATCTTGAAGGTGAGGGCAATGCTGTCAAGCGCCTCAATGTACTGCGTGCCATCGACAAGCTCGACAAGTTTGGACCTGAAGGCGTTCGCCTTCTGCTCGGCAAGGGCCGTCTTGATGAAAGCGGCGATTTCACCAAGGGCGCTGAACTTACTGATGATGCAATCGAGAAAGTTTTGGCTTTCACTGCGGCGGGCGGGGCGACAGGCGTCGAAACGATCGCCAATCTCCGTGCAGTTGTGGCTGGCAACGCCAAGGGTGAGGAAGGTGTAACCGAACTTGCCGACATGCAGGTGCTGTTCTCGGCGGGTGGCTACGATGGTCGTGTGAAGATTGACCCGTCCGTTGTGCGTGGTCTTGAATATTATACGGGGCCGGTTTTCGAAGCGGAACTGCAATTCGACGTTACCAATGAAGACGGTCAGAAGGTCGTGTTTGGTTCTGTGGGCGGTGGTGGCCGGTATGATGGTCTCGTGTCACGCTTCCGCGGCGAGCCAGTACCAGCGACGGGCATTTCTATTGGTGTTTCGCGCTTGATGACGGCTTTGAAGAACCTCGGCAAACTTGATGTTTCCGATGTTGTCGGCCCGGTAGTGGTTCTGGTTATGGACAGGGATACAGAAAGCCTTGGCCGTTATCAGAAGATGGTCTCCGACCTGCGCCAGGCCGGTATTCGCGCTGAATTGTATGTCGGCGGGTCCGGCATGAAGGCGCAGATGAAATATGCTGATCGTCGTGAAGCGCCTTGCGTCATCATTCAGGGCTCGCAGGAGCGTGAGGCCGGTGAGGTGCAGATCAAGGATCTGGTCGAGGGCAAGCGCCTTTCTGCGGAGATCGAGGACAATGTAACCTGGCGCGAAAGCCGCCCGGCTCAGATCACGGCCAAGGAAAATGGCCTCATCGATGCCGTCCGTGAAATCCTTGCCAGCCAGGCGCGAGATCGCGCAGAACAGTCGAAGTGACGGAAACCATGGCTGGATCGAGCTCGTCTGGTGTTTTCAATTCTCTTCGTGCGACGCTTGGTGCGCGCGAAGCCGAACTTGTCGAAATTCCGCTGATTCAGCCGGCTGATCCATTTCTGGATATGGCGGGCGAGGATTTACGCCGTCGTATTTTTCTCACTGAAAACGAGAACGGCGATAGTTTGTGCTTGCGGCCGGAATTTACCATTCCCGTCTGCCGCAACCACATCGCCCTGAATGCTGCCACGCCGAAGCGCTATGCCTATCTGGGCGAAGTGTTCCGTCAGCATCGTGACGGTGCGGCTGAATTCCTTCAGGCCGGTATCGAAGACTTGGGTGCTTCCGACGAAGCCGCATCGGATGCGCGCTCGATTGCTGATGCGCTTTCCTGTGTTCGCGCGGCGGCTCCTGAAGCAGAGCTTGAGATTGTTCTGGGAGACCAGTCGGTTTTTGCGGGTATGCTGAAGGCGCTGGGCCTGCCACAAGGTTGGCGCAAGAAGCTTCTGCGTTCTTTCGGCGATGCGAATTCCATGGAACAGGTACTTGCTGAACTGACTGGCGCACAACGGCGTGATCCGTTGCCGGAAACGCTTGCCGGGCTGGTGGCAGAGGGCGATGAATCCGGGCTTGCACGCATGCTGGAAGCGGAAATGCTCGAAGCTGGCATTTCGCCCAGTGCAGGACGTTCGCCGGCCGAGATTGCACGCCGGTTGATCGAGAAGGAAGATCTTGCGGTTACGCGCTTTCCTGCATCCGCGCTTGATCTTCTGAAACAGTTTCTTGAAACGCGCGTCTCGCTTGATTCCGCAGCCGTTACCTTGCGGGCATTTGCTTCGGAACACGCCCTTGATCTTGCTGCAGTCTTGCAGAAGTTTGAGGCGCGCAGTGAAGCTATTGTGAATGCGGGCATCGCCACAAAAGATATTATCTACGATGCCTCCTTCGGGCGTCCGCTCGATTACTATACCGGTCTCGTTTATGAAATCCGGGCTCCGGGTGTTGAAAAGGAAGGCGTTCTCGCTGGCGGCGGTCGCTATGACCGGCTTCTGACCATGCTTGGCGCTTCGGAAAACATTCCCGGCGTCGGCTTTTCCATCTGGCTCGACCGACTGCAAATGCTGGCGGGAGAGAAAAAATGAGTGTGACTCTGGCATTGCCGTCCAAAGGGCGCTTGAAGGAACAGACGCTCGCAGTACTAGACAAGGCAGGTTACAAAGTGATCCTGCCGGATGACTCGCGTAATTACCGGGCTCGTGTTGAGGGCGAAACTGATCTCGACATTCTGTTCCTTTCGGCTTCCGAAATCGCCCGTGAACTGGGATACGGCAGTGTTGATCTGGGCGTTACAGGCGAAGATCTTGTTCGCGAAACATTGGCGCATTCGGAAGAACGCGTGGCCATCGAAGCGGAACTGGGGTTCGGTCATGCTGACGTTGTGGTGGCAGTTCCGGAAGTCTGGCGTGATGTGACCAGCATGGCTGACTTGGACGATGTGGCGGCTGATTTCCGCCAGCGTCATGGTCGCCGTCTGCGCATCGCCACCAAATACTGGCGACTGACACAGCAATTCTTTTCGCAGAAGCATGGCATTCAGGTTTACCGCATCGTTGAAAGCTTGGGGGCTACTGAAGGCGCTCCGGCTGCAGGTTCTGCAGACATGATCGTCGATATTACATCGACGGGTTCAACACTGCGGGCTAACCGCCTAAAGGTTCTGGAAGACGGCGTTATTCTGCGCTCGCAGGCTTGCCTTGTTTCAGCGCGCCGCAGTCGCGAGAATGCACGTGTCACAGAAGTTGCGACCCGTATTCGTAAAGGACTGGGCGGGTAGATAACTTCAAGTTTGTCTTTTATGTTGCGAGTTGCCATTTCACAATTGGAACTCGGAACAGTTCAGATGAATAGTGTGCGGAAATTGATTGGACGTTGTACCTGCGAAGCAGTCCGTTTCACAGTGACGGATGAATTCGAATATGCCCTGAACTGCCATTGCTCATTATGTCGTCGTGCCACTGGCAGTGCATTCAAGGCTTTCGGTGGAATAAAAACCCACGCACTCGAAGAGACAAATAGTAAATCGTCGCTCATGCTTGTCGGCAACGAGATCGATCACGATGTGCGATGCGCTTCTTGTGGTTCTTTTCTATATTCCATCGTTCGCGGGGGCGAATATGTTCACGTCAATTATGGTGTGTTGGCTGAGGAGCCAAAGCTGAAGCCGTCTGCTCATATTTTCGTCGGCTCGAAAGCTCCATGGTATGACATTCTGGATGACTTACCTCAATTCGAGGAGAATCCTCCTTTTTAACCATTGGCAGCAAGACGCTGGAAATTAAAAAACCGCGCCATCTGAATAGCGCGGTTTCTTTATGTTGTGTTGCTGATTTCTGATCAGCCGCGCTTGGCGTCAATCGAAAGCGAACCTGCACCATGCAGGGCGAGGATAAAGAGACCACCCGCAATTGCGAGGTTTTTCTGCGCCATCATGGCGTTCATGCCTTGCGAGAAGTCCATGTGGGCAACAAGCGTCGCGCCGATGGTGAACAGACCGACAATGGCTGCCGCGATGCGGGTCTGAAAGCCGACGAGAATTGCGAGGCCGCCGACAAATTCCACCAGACCGACAATGACAGCCGTAACGGTTGGAACCGGAAGGCCGAGACCAGCGAAGTAACCTGCAGTGCCCGAGATGGCGGTCAGCTTGCCGTAGCCGGCAAGAATGAAGAGGATCGAAAGAAAGATGCGGGCGATGAGCGTTACAGCGCCATTGGACTGTGGAGTGATAGAGGACATGCGGGGCTATCTCCTGTTGAACTGAGGCATCAATTAACGACTGCAGACTGTCAAGGAAAGCCGTCTAATCCTCGACAGTTTGTTTACAGTATGAATACCAATTCACTCTGGTGCAATCATTCTCTCTGCCCGCACCAGCCGCTCGTAGTCTTCTGCCGACACCAATCCGCTCGCCAATGCTTCTTCACGTAAGGTCGTTCCATTCTTGTGCGCAGTCTTGGCGATCTTGGCTGCATTGTCATAACCGATCGCCGGAGCCAGCGCGGTCACAAGCATCAGCGAGCGGTCCAGCAGTTCCTTGATACGGTTCAGGTTCGGTTCGATTCCCTCCACACAATGATCGGCAAACGACACCATGGCGTCACTGAGAATGCGGATCGATTGCAGGACGTTATATGCGATTACCGGTTTGAACACGTTAAGCTCGAAGTGACCCTGGCTTGCGGCGACCGTAATTGTGGTCTGGTTGCCAAACACCTGTGTTGTGACCATAGTCAAAGCTTCTGCCTGGGTCGGATTGACCTTGCCCGGCATGATTGAGGAGCCGGGTTCGTTTTCCGGCAGTGACAGTTCACCAAGCCCGGAACGCGGACCCGAACCGAGGAAACGAATGTCATTCGCGATCTTGAAAAGATCCGCCGCCAAAGCATTCAGGCTGCCATGGAAATTGAGGATAGCGCCGTGGCTGGCAAGAGCCTCAAATTTGTTGGGCGCAGTCTTGAAAGGGAGGCCGGTAATTTCGCTCACGGCTTCAGCAAAGCCCGTGTCGAAACCGATTGGCGCGTTCAGGCCCGTGCCGACTGCAGTCCCGCCTTGTGCGAGCAGAAAGACGTCTGCGAGCGATTGCTCGATGCGATGGCGCGCATATTCCAACGCGGCGCGATACCCGGAGAATTCCTGTCCCAGTGTAACCGGCGTTGCATCCTGCGTATGGGTACGACCGATCTTGATGATATCCTTGAAGGACTCTTCCTTGGCCTGGAGCGCCTTGGTCAGATGTTCAACCGCCGGATAAAGCCGATTGACGGCCTCGACTGCCGTGGCAACATGGATTGCCGTTGGGAAGCTATCATTGGACGACTGGCTCATATTCACGTGGTCATTGGGATGGACCGGCTTCTTGGACCCCATTTCACCACCGAGAAGTTCGATAGCCCGGTTTGAAATGACCTCGTTGGCATTCATGTTCGATTGCGTTCCCGAACCAGTCTGCCAGACGACCAGCGGGAAGTGCTCGTCGAGCTTACCCTCGATGACTTCGGACGCCGCCACTGCAATTACCTGGCCGAGAACCGGATCGAGTTTGCCAAGCGCAATATTGGTTTCCGCTGCCGCGCGCTTGACGACACCCAGTGCGTGGACCAACGGAAGCGGCATGCGCTCCCCGCCGATCTTGAAGTTTTGCAACGAGCGTTGCGTCTGAGCGCCCCAGTAGCGGTCTGCAGGAACATCAATCGGTCCGAACGTATCTGTTTCGGTACGCGTAGCGGTCATTTCAGGTCTCCGGGTAATTGGACTCGAAACCGAGCCATCCAAAGCAAATATAGCACCGCCAGGTGCTTGGCGGGCTAATGTTTCTTCGTGAAACTTTTATAACGCAATCATTTGATAAAGCATGACTATAAAAGTCAATTTTTGTTGACCGGCACTTCCACGGTCAAGCGTCGTCCTCTTCGTCACCGTTATCCGTTTCGGAAATCCAGGCGGTCGGTTCGATCTTGCGCTGGGTTTTGCTATCGGTGAACGTCCACCAGCCAGTATCTGTCTCATCCCACTGACCGCCACCGGCCTGCAATTGGGCTAGCGTTCGATACTGTGCAATTGACTCATTGCGCTGGTCATCTTCATCGGTCCAGACGACTGTAATCTTACGGCCGTCTTTCGGAGCTGTGGCGATAGGAAGTTCTTTACGCATATGATCATCCATTACATTGTGACAGCGGATAATCATAGGGCATACAATGCTAGCGGCAAGCCGGAACTCTAACGTTCCGGCTTGCCGTCTTATTCAGACGGCACGCGCCGACTTAAGTGCCTTGCCCCACCAAACCAACTGATCCAGCATGTTTTTGGCTGCTTCTGCCAGATGAGGGAAGTCGTCCAGCTTATTCTCGCCTTTGACGACGGCGAGATAATCAGGGAAAAGTATATGAACGCCGGTCTTGACTGACATAGAAGACATTTCGACTGCAATCATCCGCAGTTGTTCGACAGCGCGAGCACCACCGACGCCACCATAGCCGACAAATCCCATTGGCTTCTGAATCCAGTCACCATAGTCGATGGCGTTTTTCAGAACAGCAGTAGGAGCGTGATTGTATTCAGCCGCAGTCAGGATGTAGGCATCGAACTCGCGCAGCTTGTTTTTCCATTTGTCAGCAGTTTCTGCTTGTGCGGTCGTGGTGGAAGTGTCGCCATAGAAGCCCATCGGATAATCGGCGACATCGAGAATTTCCACGTCCAGTTCCGGGCGTTCTGCTACGAGTTTCGCAATCCACTGAGCAGGGACTGGAGCAAAACGCTGTTCACGTGTACTGCCGACGATGACGGCGACTTTGAGCTTAGACATAGATAGCACCTTTATTTAGAGTGGTAACCGTTAGAAACTGACGCTATATAAGTGACTTACCTAGCGCACAAGGAGGCACTTTTATGAAACCCGGTGACTTCAAGGAAACCAGTGCATGCAGGACCGTTGCGGATATTCTGTCTCGCGTGGGCGATAAATGGACGGTGCTTGTGGTGAGCTATCTCGGTAATCATCCAATGCGTTTCAACGAGTTGCGTCGAAGCGTAGATGGTATTTCTCAGAAAATGCTGACGACGACGTTACGCAATCTGGAGCGAGATGGTTTCGTCACGCGTACGATCTTTCCGACAATTCCGCCCAAGGTCGAATATGAACTGACTGAAATGGGGAGCGATCTCTTGCGGCCTGTGCGCGCATTGGGTGAGTGGGCGATAGCCAATGAAGCAAAGGTAATGATGGCTCGTGCGCGTTATGACGCCTCGATATCAGGAAAGGCGCAGATTGACGCCGCAGAATAGAAGCTGAGTTTTTTGGAAGTGCAAGTGGAAAGACAGGCCGAAGCCTGCCTTTCCTGTTGCCTGAGACAGGACTTCCAAAGTGCGGGGGCAAACAGGAAGTCCATCTCTGTGTCATTCGGGATTGACCATGATTGGTGGTTATGAGTCAATCAGAAGTTTCTAAAATAACGACTTCGGTGCAGCAAAGCGCGAGCAGAGTAAATTTTTCATAAATCACAAACGGTTATGCAACGTAAAAAGAAAGGCGGCCCAAGGCCACCTTTCTCGCATTTTCATCAAAGTAAGCTTGACGGACTTCTTGGAAGTCCATGCCGCCACCCGCACCGCCTTGCGGTGCGAGCTTATTACCTGATGGGCGTGCTTTATAGACTTCTTAGAAGTCCATGCCGCCCATGCCGCCCATGCCGCCAGGCATGCCAGCCGGAGCTGCATCCTTCTTCGGCAGTTCAGCGATCATGGCTTCCGTCGTGATCAGGAGGCCGGCAACCGAAGCAGCATTCTGCAGGGCGGTACGGACAACCTTAACCGGATCGACAACGCCAGCCTTGATCAGGTCGCCGAATTCACCATTGGCAGTGTTGTAGCCGTAGGTTTCAGAGGCATTCTCAAGGATCTTGCCAACGATAACCGAAGCTTCTTCACCGGCATTGGTCGTGATCTGACGAGCTGGAGCCTGCAGAGCGCGACGAACGATGTTGATACCAGCTTCCTGGTCGGCGTTGATGCCCTTGGCGGAGATCTTGGCCGAAGCGCGGAGGAGGGCGGTGCCGCCACCAGCAACGATGCCTTCTTCAACCGCAGCGCGGGTTGCGTTCAGGGCGTCGTCAACGCGGTCCTTCTTTTCCTTCACTTCAACTTCCGTTGCACCGCCGACGCGGATCACGGCAACGCCACCAGCAAGCTTGGCAAGACGTTCCTGAAGCTTTTCACGGTCGTAGTCCGAAGAGGTTTCTTCGATCTGCTGTTTGATCTGGCTAACGCGAGCGTCGATTTCAGCCTTCTGGCCTGCACCGTCAACGATCGTGGTGTTTTCCTTCGAGATCGAAACCTTCTTTGCACGGCCGAGCATGTCGAGCGTAACGGTTTCGAGCTTGATGCCGAGGTCTTCGGAGATAACCTGACCGCCGGTGAGGATCGCGATGTCTTCGAGCATGGCTTTGCGGCGATCGCCGAAGCCAGGAGCCTTGACAGCAGCGATCTTCAGGCCGCCGCGCAGCTTGTTGACGACGAGCGTTGCAAGAGCTTCGCCTTCGACGTCTTCAGCGATGATGACGAGCGGCTTGGAGGTCTGAACGACAGCTTCCAGAACCGGCAGAAGAGCCTGGAGGTTCGAGAGCTTCTTTTCGTGCAGAAGGATGTAGGCGTCTTCGAGGTCAGCAACCATCTTTTCAGGGTTGGTGACGAAGTAAGGCGACAGGTAGCCGCGGTCGAACTGCATGCCTTCGACGACTTCGAGTTCGGTTTCAGCGGTCTTGGCTTCTTCAACCGTGATCACGCCTTCATTGCCGACCTTCTGCATCGCATCAGCAATCATCTTGCCAATTTCGGCTTCGCCGTTAGCGGAGATGGTGCCAACCTGAGCAACTTCTTCCGACGTGTTGATCTTCTTGGCCTTGCCGAGAAGTTCAGCAACAACTTCGGTTACTGCGAGGTCGATACCGCGCTTCAGGTCCATCGGGTTCATGCCGGCAGCAACAGCCTTTGCGCCTTCCTGAACAATTGCCTGACCGAGAACTGTAGCGGTCGTCGTGCCGTCACCGGCAGTGTCGTTGGTCTTCGAAGCCACTTCGCGCAGCATCTGTGCGCCCATGTTTTCGAACTTGTCTTCCAGTTCGATTTCCTTGGCGACCGATACGCCGTCCTTGGTGATGCGCGGAGCGCCAAAGGACTTGTCGATGACAACGTTACGACCCTTCGGGCCGAGCGTTACCTTTACAGCGTCAGCAAGGATATCGACGCCGCGCAGCATCTTTTCGCGCGCAGAGCGACCGAATTTTACGTCTTTTGCAGCCATTTTACTCTCCTGGGAATTGTCCCGGTCAGATTATGGTGAATTGGTTTGTGGTATATGATCGACCCGTATGTAGGCCATATTAGCCGACGATACCGAGTCGGAGGCGTTAGCCGACAATACCCAAAATGTCGGATTCCTTCATGATCAGCAGGTCTTCGCCGCCGATCTTGACTTCGGTTCCCGACCACTTGCCGAACAGAACTTTGTCGCCAGCCTTGACTTCCAGAGCGATCAGCTTGCCAGCTTCGTCACGGGCACCTGCGCCAACAGCGACGATTTCGCCTTCCTGCGGCTTTTCCTTGGCGGTGTCAGGGATGATGATGCCGCCAGCGGTCTTGGCTTCCGATTCAACGCGACGAACGACGACGCGGTCATGAAGCGGGCGGAACTTGATATCAGCCATGGTATAACCCTTGGTGTTATAGACGTTGAACCCTGTTAACGGATCGAGCCGATCCGCGCTTGTTAGCACTCATCATGCGAGAGTGCTAACGTGGCTCTGAGATAGAAGCCGGACCTTATCTTGTCAAGATTGCCTGAGAAATTTGACAGATGAATGATGGTTAATTTGCACCATCCTTAACGCGGAACGGCCACGGGTTGACTATGTCCGATCCGGCATATGGTGATGTCGTTGGCAATATCAATCCACAATGCGCAAATTGGAGAGTTCATCGCCGATCTGCCTGAATGTTTCGCTTAGTTCACCGCCGGTTGAGTTCCAGAAAAGCTTGGCTGGCCTGCCACTCTCCATGCGAACGCGCGAGTTTGAAGAGCAGGATCTCAACAGATCTATTTGTGCTTTCTCGGTGCTGTTCGTCTCGCTGAGGTCCAATGCGACTGTCATAACGATGATACTGGCTGACTTGGCATTGTCGCAGAGCTTTGCGAAACGCGCATTCATAGCCTTCGTATATGTACTGTTATTTTGCGAAACCGAAACGCCGCTTTCCTGAAATAAACGTGCCTGGCTGTAGTGTTTGGTTATGCGAGCAGTGTAGCCGTGCGCTGAATAGTAGGAAAAGTTTGCAGCTCTGTCGGGACCCGAGCCAGCCAGTCCGTCATATTTATAATAGGTGTTGGCGCCGTCGGTCAGCACGATCACAACTTTATCATTGCCGCGTTCGGTCGAAGGCCGGGCTTCTGTAAACGGTGCTCCTCGGACGATCGTTCGCCAGCCCCAGGCCATAGCCTCGGGAACATTCGTACCGCCGCTTGGTACCATCGCCTTGATTGCGGTTTGAATTGTTTTCATCCCCTCTTCGGTAGTGACGTCCGTCAATGGGGTGAGAGGTGATGATGTGCAGCTATAGTTGGGGCCGCCGCCATTCGATCTACCGCCTCGGTAAATCTTGTCGAGGGAATCGCGCAGATAGTATTTCTTGAGGTCGCTTTGCCGGGGCGAGTAAGCCAAGGATGTGTCGTCTTGCCACCAGCTGTTCAAAACGGTGGAAGTGACGTTTCCCCTGCTATCGGTATTGTAATACTCAGCCGGGCCGAACATGGGGACAAATAATGTGTCTGGGTTGTTGTCAGAAGGAGGCGTTACATCCAGCGCATAGGTGCCCGGACGAGATTCGACACAACCCTGCCAAGGGAGCCAAGTCTCTTTCGATCGCAGGGAAAGGTCGGCATAAAGTTCTGCACGCGAATAAGGTTTGTTATTGCGTTCCCCCCAGCCGGTTCCAGATTTGTAATATCGCCCGCTGCCTACCGGCTTTTCTTCTATCTTGCGTGTACTGTCGATGGTGACAGGCAGCGTAAAGTTTTCGAGATTGACGGGAGACCTGCCTTCCGGATCCATCCAGGCTGCGTTCAAATATTGCGGGCCGACATTTACTGAACCAGCAAAGGGAACGAGTGAAAATTGCACAGGGTTTTCAACGTGCGTTATGAGCGTGGATTGCGCGGCCATTGTCTCCACGAGCTGTGAGGCGGCTTCTTTCAGAAGGTCGATGCGCTTTTTTGTCGACCCGCTTCTAGTTTCATCCATGGAGCGGGAATTGTCGAGAACGAGAGCGACTTCAATCGTGTTCTTAAGCCTGACCGAAGAGCTGAGCGTATATTGGTTTTGATCCCAATCATCTCCTGTAAGGCGTGAAGCAATGACACCAAACAGGGACTTATAAGTGAATCCAGCGGTCGCCTGTATCTGTTGATCAGTTGTTTTATCTTTTGGAAAAGCGACGTCGAAATTGACCGCATCTGCGCTCAGTGCGGTAAGGTTGGCGGTAAAAACTTGCGCACCGTAGATCTGCACGACAGTTTGACTTTCGCCAGTGGAAAATCTCCTACCCACAGCAAGTGCCGCAGCATCGAGCGAAGCCTGCACATTGTTGCGCACGCGCATGAGATTGGCGGAGTCGACTGCAACCATGCCGGCAAGCAACAGGGGCACCAGCACCAAAGCCATTATCATCGCAAAATTACCGCGCTCGTCTTTGGCAAAGCGCAGGCTCATGGGTTGAGTCAAATGGCGAAAACTACGCAGCGCAAGCCTGCTGGTTTGAGTGATCCAGTTTTTCAATGTAGCCCCCGCCGACGGTTGTGTCTGCGACACATGAAATGAAAGGTTGTATCCGCTCCTACCAGCATCTTTCTAACAGTCAGTCACGAAGCACGGTAAATGATCGGTGAAATCACCTATGGGATAATTGGACGCGCTTTGCCGGTCGGATATCCAGGCCAAAGACCGTGACAGATGTGATTGGCTGCGTTAGATGGAGCGCTGGCTGCCTTCTCGGCAGTCTTAAAGACACCCTATAGCGGTTCTCGCCTTACCGATGGATTATCAAGAGGAAACCATGAAGCAGCTCGAACGCCTCGACGATCTGACCGACCAGTACGATGTGCTCTTCTGTGATGTATGGGGCGTGGTGCATAACGGTGAAGCCGCGTATCCGGCTGCAATCGAGGCGCTAAAGCGCGCGCGCGCCAAGGGTGTTACGGTCATTCTGGTGACGAATTCTCCAAGGCCTCATCCTGATGTCGAAAAGCAGATGTTGGGTCTTGGCGTTCCCGCCGATGCCTATGATCGTGTGGTCACGTCCGGCGATGTAACCCGTGATCTGATCGCCGAAGGTCCGCGCAAGGTGTTTCACATCGGCTGTGAGCGCGAGTTGACCATCTATGACGGTCTCGATGTTGAATTGGTCGAAGAATTCGAAGCTTCGGGGGTCGTCTGTACCGGACTTTATGATGATGAAAGTGAAACACCGGACGATTATAAGGAATTGCTGGTCCGGCTGCGTTCGCGCAATCTTCCGTTCATCTGTGCCAATCCGGACATTATGGTTGAGCGCGGTACGCGGCTGATCTGGTGCGCAGGTGCCCTTGCACGCGAATATGGCCAGCTCGGCGGACGCACCCTTATAGCAGGAAAGCCGCATCGCCCGATTTACGAGGCAGCACTGAGGTTCGCTGAAGAGATCCGCGGTGAGACAGTCGAGAAAAGCCGGATTCTCGGTATCGGAGACGGTGTCTTGACCGATGTGAAGGGAGCTGCCGATTTCGGACTGGATGTGCTCTACATCTCCGGCGGAGTTCATGCTGCGGACTATACGACCGATGGTACTGTTGACATCGCCCGAATGGAAGCGTTTCTCCAGAAGCATGGCAATCGTCCGGTTGCTGCGCTTAATGCTCTTGTTTGAGGGCGAGCAATCTCGTTACGACCAACGAAGTTCGGATCACAATGACCCCATCCAGCTTTCAGCGCCTTTCTGGAACGGATTCTTTGCCGGAACGCCTGCAGAATTGTGTCGTGGCAATCGGTAATTTCGATGGTGTCCATCGCGGCCATCAGGCTGTGCTGGAGCGCGCGCTGGAGATTGCTGAAAAAAGCGGTCTGCCAGCAGTAGTCCTGACTTTTGAACCGCACCCGCGTAGCTTCTTCAAGCCAGATGCGCCGATCGATCGTTTGACCGCAGCAGCAAAGAAGGCTGAGATTCTGCGTCTGATGGGTTTTGATGCGGTCGTTGAGCAACCATTTACCGGTGAGTTCTCGTCTCGCTCTGCGGAGGACTTCGTTGAACACATTCTGGTTGAAAGATTGCACGCAAGCTGTGTGGTCACCGGTTATGATTTTCATTTCGGCAAGGGCCGGCGCGGAACACCGGAATTTCTTCAGAAAGCTGGAGAAAAAGCCGGTTTCACGGTTACACTTGTTGACGCCTTTTCAGACGAAGGCGATAACCTCGTCTCATCGACCCGCATAAGAAATCTGCTTTGCGAAGGGGACGTCGTTCAAGCAGCGGGACTTCTTGGTTATCGCTATATGGCTTGCGGTAAAGTTATTCACGGCAAGAAGCTCGGACGTACGCTTGGATTTCCGACCGCGAACATGCAAATCGACGCGCAGGCGGGCTTAAAGCACGGAATCTATGCTGTCAGGTTCCGGCGCGAGAACGGTGACCTTAATGACGGGGTTGCAAGTTTCGGTCGTCGGCCAACCGTCGACAGTGACGGTACGCCCCTTCTTGAAACATTTCTTTTTGACTTTTCGGGCGACCTTTATGGTGAGATCGCTTGTGTATCCTTCTTTGGCTTTCTGCGCGGGGAAATCAAGTTTGATGGCCTTGATCCGCTTATCGATCAGATGAAGCGCGATGACGCAGAGGCACGAGCCCTGCTTGCAAGTGCGAAGCCACTGTCAGAACTGGATCGCTTGCTTTCTTTTGAGTGAGGTGAAGTCTTGGTTTCGTTTTCCACTTAAGATTTAAATCAAATTTTACTTATTCTCGACAAAAAGTGATAAATGCCTCAAAACTTGTTGGGGCGCTTTTTGTTGGAGTTTAATGTGGCACATATTGTTCCTTTGGCGCTCGTTGCAGGTGCCGCATTCCTAACGAGTAGTTCGCTCGCTTTCTCCGCCGATGTACAGCAAACCGATATTTATGCGGCGGAAACCGTTCAGCCCGCTCGCAAGCATTTCTGGTCCGGCGATTGGTATCTCAAGGTCGGCGCGGCAGGTCTCGTCGCTCCAAAGTTCGAAGGCTCGAACAAATATCGCTTTTCTGCCCAGCCGCTGATCTCGCTTGGCCGACAGGGGCAGGCGACGCGCTTCTCATCGCGAAATGACAACGTGTCCTTCGCATTGATCGACAATGACCGCTTCCGTGTGGGTCTCGCTGGCAAACTTCTTTTTGAGCGGGATGACGACATTCATGGCCTGAAAGACACAAAGTTTGGCGGTGAAGCGGGCGCTTTTGTCGACGTCTACCCCACCGACTGGATGCGTGTGCGTGGCGAAGTGCGTCACGGTATCCGTGCGCATAATGGCGTCGTAGCCGATATTGCTGCCGATGCATTCTATGATGTTACGCCGACTGTTCGTGTGTCGGGTGGTCCGCGTGCGACTTTCGCCTCAAAGGATTACTTCAAAACCTATTTCGGCGTCGATGCCGAGGAAGCGGTTACGTCGGGACTTTCAGAATATAGTCCGGGCGGTGGCTTCAAGTCAGCTGGTGTTGGTGGCGCAATTACCTGGAAGGCAACCGACAAGATCGATACGAGCCTGTTTGGTGAGTACAGTCGTCTGCAAGGTTCGGCAAAGGATTCAAGCATCGTGAAGGAACGCGGCTCCCCGGACCAGTTCATGGTCGGCGTTTCTGCGACTTACCGTTTCGATTTCTCGCTGGACTGACCTCAACGGTATCAATGTGAACACTTTCAGGGGGCAGGGATGCAGTTTTATTGCGTCTTTGCCCCTCTGGCCTCTTTATTCCTGCGAAGCTCATTGCTAAAAGCGTGCCCATGATGACGGATTTTCGGCTTATCATGACGGCCATACGAATTATTGGCCCGGCCTCCCGCTTTGCCTGAATGGCTGCTTTGCCAGGCAATATCTGGCGCGGAGGTCCGGGACCGACCGGCTGTGCTCTACAGCCCCCTGTTTTCTTTGATCCACTTGCCCGCCATCTCCGGCCGGGGCTTCACAGGCGAATACCCTCATGACTGAGACGACCAAAATCGATTATTCCAAAACCCTTTATCTGCCGCAGACAGAATTTCCGATGCGCGCGGGCCTGCCGCAGCGCGAACCGCTGTTCGTCGAGCGCTGGGAGGGGATGAACCTTTACAAGAAGCTGCGCGAACAGGCCAAGGATCGCCCGCTCTATGTGCTGCACGACGGTCCGCCCTACGCCAACGGCAATATCCATATCGGCCACGCACTGAACAAGATTCTCAAGGATGTTATCACGCGCTCTTTCCAGATGCGCGGATACAACTCGAATTACGTTCCGGGTTGGGATTGTCACGGTCTGCCGATCGAGTGGAAGATCGAGGAAAAGTATCGCGCCGAAGGCAAGAACAAGGACGAAGTTCCGATCAATGAATTCCGCAGGGAATGCCGCGAATTCGCGACCAACTGGATCAAGGTCCAGACGGAAGAGTTCAAGCGTCTCGCAATTCTTGGCGACTTTGAAAATCCTTACACGACAATGAACTTTCATGCGGAATCGCGTATCGCTGGCGAACTTCTTAAGTTTGCGGCCTCCGGTCAGCTATATCGCGGCTCCAAGCCGGTGATGTGGTCGGTCGTGGAACGTACTGCGCTTGCGGAAGCCGAAGTCGAATATCACGATGTCGAGTCGGATATGATCTGGGTCAAGTTTCCGGTTGCTGGCCAGAACGATCTTTCCGACAGCGCCGTTGTGATCTGGACGACAACGCCTTGGACCATCCCCGGAAACCGTGCGGTGTCGTATTCTTCGCGTATCGAGTACGGGCTTTATGAAGTTACGGAAGCTGAGAACGATTTCGGTCCGCGTCCTGGTGAAAAGCTTATCTTCGCCGACAAGCTCGCCGAAGAAAGCTTTGCCAAGGCGAAGCTTCAATTCAAGCGTTTGCGTGGTATCTCGGCTGATGAACTGGGTAAAATCGTTCTCGATCATCCGTTGAAGGGCTTTGGCGGTGGTTATGAATTCATCGTGCCAATGCTTGATGGCGACCATGTTACCGATGATGCAGGTACGGGCTTTGTGCATACTGCTCCAAGTCACGGCCGCGAAGACTTTGAGGCATGGATGAACAATGCCCGCGAACTGGAAGCACGCGGTATAGATCCGAGCATCCCGTTCCCGGTTGGTGATGACGGCTTTTATACCAAGGATGCGCCGGGCTTCGGTCCTGACCGTGAGGGTGGTCCCGCGCGGGTTATCGACGATAACGGCAAAAAGGGCGATGCCAACAAGTCTGTCATGGATCAGTTGATCGCGCGCGACAAGCTTTTCGCACGTGGTCGCCTGAAGCATTCTTATCCGCATTCGTGGCGTTCCAAGAAGCAGGTCATCTTCCGCAATACGCCGCAGTGGTTCGTCTATATGGACAAGAACCTCGGTGACGGTACGACCTTGCGTTCACGCGCTTTGAAGGCAATCGACGACACGCGTTTCGTACCGGCAGCCGGACAGACACGCCTGCGCTCGATGATCGAAGGCCGCCCGGACTGGGTGCTTTCGCGTCAGCGTGCATGGGGCGTGCCGATCTGCGTTTTTGTGGATGAAGAAGGCAACATCCTTCAGGACGATGCGGTCAACAAGCGTGTTCTCGATGCTTTTGAAGCCGAAGGCGCTGATGCATGGTTCGCCGAAGGCGCGCGCGAGCGCTTTCTCGGAAGCCGTGCCAATGAAGGCTGGACGCAGGTGCGCGACATCCTTGACGTTTGGTTCGATTCCGGTTCGACGCACACGTTCACGCTGGAAGACCGTCCGGATATGAAGTGGCCAGCTGATGTCTATCTGGAGGGCTCTGACCAGCATCGCGGTTGGTTCCATTCGTCGCTGCTGGAAAGCTGCGGTACGCGTGGCCGGGCGCCATATAATGCCGTCGTGACCCATGGTTTCACCATGGATGCGCACGGCAAGAAGATGTCGAAGTCGCTCGGTAATACAGTCACGCCACAGGACGTCATCAAGGAATCCGGTGCGGATATTCTGCGTCTCTGGGTCATGACGACCGATTATTGGGAAGATCAGCGCCTCGGCAAGAGCATCATCCAGACTAACATTGATGCCTATCGCAAGTTGCGGAACACGATCCGCTGGATGCTGGGCACGCTCGCCCACGATGAAGGCGAAAATCTTCCTCACGCTGATCTGCCGGAACTTGAACGCCTGATGCTGCACCGGTTGACTGAATTGGATGAAGTTGTTCGCTCTGGATATGATGCTTTCGACTTCAAGCGAATCGCTCGCACGCTTATCGACTTCATGAATGTTGAGCTTTCGGCCTTCTATTTCGATATCCGCAAGGACGCGCTTTACTGCGATGCGCCGTCGAGCGTTCGCCGTAAGGCTGCGCTACTGACCGTGCGTGAAATCTTTGATCACTTGACGACCTGGCTGGCGCCAATGCTGCCTTTCACCATGGAAGAAGCTTGGCTCGACCGCTATCCGCAATCGGTTTCGGTTCATGCCGAGCAGTTCCGGCCGACACCTGCCGAATGGCGGGATGATGTGCTGGCGGAAAAGTGGCGCAAGGTTCGTGCGGTGCGTCGTGTCGTTACTGGCGCTCTGGAACTGGAGCGTGCGGATAAGCGCATTGGATCGTCGCTCGAAGCTGCTCCGCTCGTCTACATTTCCGACAAGAGCTTGACCGATTCGCTCGAAGGTCTTGATTTTGCGGAAATCTGCATCACCAGTGGTATTTCATTGAGCGATGCGGCTGTACCGGAAGACGCGTTCACGCTTTCTGATGTGAAAGGCGTTGCTGTTGTGCCTGCACGCGCCGAAGGTGAAAAGTGCGCCCGTTCGTGGCGTTATACGACGGATGTTGGTTCCGATCCCGAGTTTCCCGAAGTCTCGGCGCGCGACGCTGCTGCTCTCCGGGAACTCAAGGCACTCGGCAAGCTTGAAGCTTGATGGAGTTCTGAAAATTTTACCCTCGGCGTTTCATATGTTGGGGGTATTTTCAGAAGGAAACGGCTTGCAATCCTTTCTTCGGACATGGTGAAATACCGATTAACATCGGATTGCCGCATGGGTTGCACTCATGTACAAGGCATTCCTCGGATAATTTCAAGATCTGCCTTGGAGTTGCCGGTTTCTTCAGTCAAGGCTTGCTTGAGCAAATTTTGGTGAAGATAAAATCGGCAAGCGTAAAAGAAGTGGCGCTAATGAAGATTGAAGGACGAGTTCTGGTGCTTATGACAGCGATAGCGGGCGTTTCGCTATCCGGCTGCGTTTCTTCGCCAACCTATGGAACCGACAAGACCGCAGGAGCACAGCTCTTTGACGATGTGTCGAATATGGCGAGCTTCGGACAGGGTAAGAACAATAAAGAACGGATTGACTACAAGCCTCGCCCCGACCTGGTTCGTCCGGCTCCGGGGGATAAAGGTCAGTTGCCCGCTCCGCAACAAAGCGTTGTTAGCGCCAACGATCCGAATTGGCCAGAATCGCCGGAACAACGTCGCAAGCGTTTGCGTGACGAGATCACGGCAAACCGCGATGATCCGAATTTCGTGTCGCCGGTCGTTCAGGATGGTCCGGTAGCGTCCAACATTCAGGCAGCATTGCCGCGTGGTAACAGCCGCCGCGAAGATTATGAGTCCCGTACGCCGACATTCGACCCGGCAAAGGTTGCTGCCTACAAGGCTGCACGCCAGCAGCAGGTTCAGGGTTCCTCGACGACACGCCGTTATTTGAGCGAACCGCCGCTTACTTATCGTGAGCCTGCGTCTACTGCAGCTGTCGGCGAATTGGGTACGGACGAGGCGCAGAAGGAACGTGAGCGCAAGAAGGCATCCGGCAAATCCAAGGGCTGGCGCGACTATCTGCCTTGGAACTAATTGCTCGCTGAATTTATTTTCTTGATAATAAGCCGCAGTAAATTCTATTTACTGCGGCTTATTATTTCAGTAGTTTTAGTGAATGTTTAATCTGTTTTCTTGCAGGAAAGATTATTAAATATTTTTAATGTCGGCAATTCTGACGTATATTTGATTTCAATCAAAGATTTCTTTCATGCAAATCGTATCATGCCAACTTGGGATGTAAGGTATGATTTGATGAACGATACGAACACTATCTGGGATACGCCGTCGGGATATGGTCTGATCAGTCGATCTCTTCATTGGCTGATGGCCCTCCTGTTTCTTTGGCAGTTTGCGTCAGCAATTCTACGCGTCGTGGCTAAAGATACGATGATCTACAATATCTTCTGGTCGGCTCATTACCAACTTGGTTTCGCGCTTCTGGTGCTTGTACTATTACGTGGGGTCTGGGGATTGTTGAACTCAGGTCGTCGTCCGCATAAGTCGGGCCATGTCGGCAAACTGGCTAAACTCGGGCACCTCGTTATCTACGGCCTGATGTTCGCAGTTCCTGCATTGGCTCTGCTGCGCACATATGGCGGCGGGCGAGGCTTCTCTTTTCTTGGCATCCGGATTTTCGAGCAGACCGGTGTGAAAAACGCCGCGCTGACCGCTCCGGGCAGTGCATTGCATGGTTTGCTGGGTTGGGGCCTACTTGTGATAATTGCGGGACACGTTCTGATGGCTCTTATTCATCATTTTATGCTGCGGGATAATACGCTGCGCTACATGGCCGGACACAAGGCTCTGAGCAGAAGCTAGCGCTTGTCGCGGAAGAAATCCCGCAGGATTTTCTGTGAATCCCCCTCGGAGAAACCCGCATAAATCTCCGGTACATGGTGGCAGGTGGGCTGCGTATAAAACCGTGGCCCATGTTCCACACCGCCACCTTTCGGGTCGGAGGCACCGTAATAGAGGCGACGTATACGGGCAAAAGAAATGGCGGTTGCGCACATCGCGCATGGTTCCAGCGTCACATAAAGATCGCAGTCGACCAGACGTTCGGATTGTAGGGTTTTTCCAGCCTCACGAATTGCAAGCACTTCGGCATGGGCTGTTACGTCATTGAACTCACGTGTACGATTGCCTGCTCGTGCAATGATCGTGCCGTGATGCACAATGACTGCGCCAATCGGAACCTCTCCACGTGAACCTGCAGCGCGCGCTTCTGCAAGTGCTATCTCCATGGGGGTGGCCATATTTGGGTCCGGGACTTTGGCACTCTTATTCATGGCTGTTCCATTTCGTGCATTCTTTCGGAAATTTCGCTCGCAAGCCATGAAGCGATTTGTTACTGCATAATTCCCGAAATCGAAACCGATTTGCGAACGGATTTATACAGCGTTCCTGTTTCCGGCTGTCCCTTGCCTGTCATTAAAGGTGTAAGGTGACACGGCAGCGCTGCTGAAAGGCCAATACCAGATGACTAAAGATGATGACAACAAGGATGGCAAGCGTCCGCATGGCCGTGGAGGGCGCTCCGATCGTCCCGGTCGGCCAGATCGTGATACTCGTCCGCGCCGCGATGACGGCGGACGTGACAAGCCACGTAAATTCGCACCGCGCGACGCCGAGGGGCAAGAGGACACGGGCGAACGTATTGCCAAGCGTCTGGCACGCGCAGGCATAGCTTCACGCCGTGAAGCGGAAACGATGATCGCTGCTGGCCGTATTGCCGTGAATGGCAAGGTGCTTGAGAGCCCCGCGGTCAATGTCAAGCGCACGGATATTATTACGGTCGACGGCAAGCCATTGAAGCAGACCGAGCGTACCCGTCTCTGGCTTTATCACAAGCCTGCGGGTCTTGTGACGACCAATCGCGATCCTGAAGGTCGCCCAACGGTTTTCGAGGCGCTGCCTGCCGAGATGCCACGCGTACTTTCAGTTGGTCGTCTCGACATCAATACCGAAGGTCTGTTGCTGCTCACCAATGATGGTGGGCTTTCACGCGTTCTGGAGCTGCCTTCCACCGGCTGGCTGCGCCGCTATCGCGTTCGCGCCCACGGCAAGGTCACACAGGTGCAGCTTGATGAGCTGAAGAACGGCATTGCCGTCGATGGCGTCTTCTACGGCAGTATTGAAGCAACGCTTGAGCGGGAGCAGGGTGCCAATGTCTGGATCTCTATCGGATTGCGCGAAGGCAAAAACCGTGAAGTAAAGAATATTCTGGGCGCTCTTGGTCTGACTGTTGGACGTCTTATCCGCGTTTCATTCGGTCCTTTCCAGCTCGGCGATCTTGAAGAAGGTGCCGTACGCGAAATCAAGGGACGTATCCTGCGAGATCAACTTGGTGACAAGTTGATTGAGGATTCAGGCGCAGATTTCGATGCGCCTGTTCTGAACGAGTTTTCCAATGCTGCTGTTCAGGGACGGACTCGTCGCGACGTGGAAGATGAGGGCGAGGAAGGCGAACGCCGGCGTGGCCCGCGCGAACGTGAATGGATTTCCAGCAGTCCTCAGCGTCGTCGCGGTCGCGACGACAAGGGAGCCGAAAAGGTTGAACCGCGTCGTCGCGGAAACGCTAATGTCTGGATGGCTCCAGGTGCGCGCCCCAAGGGCGAAAATGCGGCTGCCAAGCCCGCCCGTGTCGAACGTCAAGTTCCGCATCGTTCAGCGAAATTCAGTGGCGATCTGCAGATGCGCCCGCGTCGAGCTGGTGATGAGGAGCAGGGACGCGACGAAGGTGGTGAACGCCGCTATAACAAGCGACCGGAAGGCCGCTTTGATAAGGACGCTCGTCCACAGCGTCCGCGTCCGGAAGGAAACCGCTCGGAAGAGGGACGTCCAGAGCGCCGTGAGCAGCGTGAGGATGGACGCAAGGAGCGTCGTCCCGGCAAACGCGAGCGTGCAGAATTGCGCGACGCGGAAGGCCGGACTGTAGAGCACGGTAAGGGTGGCTTCGAGGGCCGCAAGACGGGAAAGCCGGGCGGACCGCGTGGTGAAGGTCGTTTTGGTGCATCCGATCGCGATACGCGCTCAGGCCCGCGCAGCAGCGGACCGGGTAATAAACCTCGTCGTTTTGATGATGGTCCGAAGGATGGACCGCGTCGTGGACCGGGAAACAAGCCGGGTGGTAAACCAGGTGGAAAGCCGGGTGGCGGCAAGTCAGGCGGTGGCAGAACTGGAGGCGGTGGTGCGGATCGTCGGCGGTAGATTCCGCGGGCGCGCGCTCGTAACACCTTCGACCAACGCCATTCGTCCCACCACCGATCGCACACGCGAGAGCCTGTTCAACATCCTCGCGCATAATTTCCCCGACAAGGTAGAGGGCGCACGCGTCCTCGACCTGTTTGCAGGGACAGGCGCGCTTGGTCTTGAGGCCCTATCGCGCGGTGCGCGCTACGCGACCTTCGTGGAAGAATCTGCGGAGGGGCGGGGATTGTTGCGTCAGAATATCGAGGCTTTCAGTCTGCAGGGGCACACCAAGATTTTGCGGCGCGACGCCTGTCAGTTGGGTATCGTCGGTACGATGGAGCCGTTCGACTTGGTTTTTGCCGATCCGCCTTATGGGCGGCGTATGGGGGAAAAGGCATTTTTGTCTGCACTTCAAGGTGGTTGGCTTAATCCTGACGCACTTTTGGTGCTTGAAGAAGATGCGGAGGCGGCGCTCGAACTTGATGAACGATTCGTCGTGCTGGAAGAGCGCAACTACGGGGGCACGATTATTCGGCTGATCCAGTTGAAAGCCGCCGAATGAATTAGCGGACGATTCCGTTCGCATAAAATATAACATGTCGCCCGGAAAAACGGGCGGGAATGAAACCGATTGGAGATGTCGCTTGGTGAATAACCCCTCACTCCGGCGCTTGCTGTTGTCCACCGCCTTGGGTTTCGTGCTGGCTTTACCGGTGGCAAGCGGTGCAGTCCGGGCAGAAAGCCAACCTGCCGCTGCCGCCGAAACGCAACCAGCGCCCGTGTCGCCCCCAGTCGCTGAACAAACAGCGCTTCCAGAAATCATCCAGTCGGATGGGGTCAGTCATTTCACATTGCCAAATGGTCTGGAAGTGGTTGTCATCCCCGATCATCGCGCTCCAGTCGTGACCCAGATGATCTGGTACCATGTAGGGTCGGCCGATGAAGCGCCCGGCGTTTCAGGTATCGCGCATTTCCTCGAACATCTGATGTTCAAGGGTACGAAGAACCACCCAGCTGGCGAGTTTTCGGCGAAAGTCGCCTCCATCGGCGGGCAAGAAAACGCCTTCACCTCCTATGATTATACGGCCTATTTCCAGCGGGTATCTCCCGAAGCGCTGGAAATGGTAATGCAGTTCGAGTCGGACCGGATGGAAAATCTGGTGCTCAATGAAGAAGCCGTGAAAACCGAACGGGATGTCATTCTGGAAGAACGCCGGATGCGAGTTGATTCCAATCCGGCTTCCATGCTGATGGAGAATACCGACGCTGTTCTTTTCTATAACCATCCTTATCGCAAGCCTGTAATTGGCTGGCAGCAGGAAATGGAAAAGCTAAGCCTCAAGAACGCCATCGACTTTTATCAGCAATATTACACACCGAATAACGCAACGCTCATCATCGCTGGAGACGTTTCACCGGAACGCGTACGCGAGCTGACGTTGCAGACATGGGCAAAGGTGCCGAAACGCGCGGAAGTTCTGCCGCGTGAGCGTCCGCAGGAGCCCGCGAAGCACGCCGCCCGCGTCGTGACGTTGCACGATGAGCGTGTAAGCACCCCCTCATTCCGTGTGTCGTGGCTTGTTCCTTCCTATGCGAACGAAAAACGGTTTCCGAATGTAAAACCAGGGGATGCCCCCGCCCTCGATCTACTGAGCGAAATTCTCGGCGGTTCGTTGCGTTCACGCCTTTATCAGGAATTGATTGTCAAGCAGGGTATCGCTGCCAATACGGGCGCGAGCTATGGTGGCGATGCGCTTGATGACGGCACGTTTTCTGTATATGGCGCGCCGCGCAATGGCGCGACGCTTGGCGATGTCGAAAAAGCCGTTGAAGCCGAAGTGGCACGGATCATCAAAGACGGCGTAAGCCAGACCGAGCTCGATCAAGCTCGCAATCGTTTCCTGAAAGCGGTTATCTTTGCACGCGACAGCCAGACAGGTATGTCCCGGATTTATGGCTCGTCACTGTCTGTTGGGCAAACGGTTGACGATATCCAGAAATGGCCGGAGGTCATCAAGGGTGTCACAGTCGATCAGATCAAGGATGTGGCGACGCGTTATCTCGTTAAAGACCAATCGGTAACGAGTTACCTGCTTCCTCCGGACGCCGAGCCGGAGAGCGCTCGCGAGAACCCGGATGCGTCAGCGGGAAGCGCCGGGGCCAATGGTGCGGGAGGAGCGATCCAGTGAAGAACATTCTTACGTTGAACTTCAGACGTGTTTTCGACTTTCGCTATGCCGGGTCGGCTGTGGGTGTTCTTGCCGCATCCGTGACATTGCTGATCGTGTGCGCCTTGCCGGCGCGCGCAATCGAAATTCAGGAAGTTGTTTCGCCAAAAGGTATTCATGCCTGGCTGGTAGAAGACGATTCAGTCCCGCTTATTTCCATGCGGTTCTCATTCAAGGGTGGCACATCGCAGGACCCTTCCGGGAAGGAAGGGTTGGCTAACCTGATGACAGGGCTGTTCGACGAGGGCGCGGGTGATCTGAAATCGGATGCGTTTCAGGAGAAGATAGACAATCTGGGCGCGGAAATGAGCTTTTCTGCAACACAGGATTCCGTTTCGGGTGGTATTCGCATGCTCGCGGAAAATCGCGACGCAGTCACAAACTTGCTTGCTCTTTCTGTCAACAAGCCTCGCTTCGACCAGGATGCAATTGATCGTATTCGACAGCAGGTGGTTGCGAGTATCGAATCCTCACAACGCAACCCTTCGACGATTGCATCGCGTAAGTTCTCCGAAGTTCTCTACGGGAACCATCCTTATGCGCGTCCCGACGATGGCACGGTGAAATCACTGCAGTCGATCACGCGTGACGATCTGGTGAACTTTCACCGCAAGAACTTTGCGCGTGACCGTCTGACTATCGGCGTTGTGGGTTCGATCAATGCGAAGGATTTGGGGGCGTTGCTGGATAAGGTGTTCGGCGATCTCCCCGCGATGGCCGAACTGGTTCCTGTACCCGATGCCAAACTGGCACTTGGCACGACGACCAGTCTCAATTTCGATATGCCGCAGACCTCGATCAGCTTTGTCTATCCGGCTATTCCGCGCAAGGATCCCGAATTCTTTGCAGCCTATCTGATGAACCATATTCTGGGTGGTGGCTTTACATCGCGTCTTTATGCCGAAGTGCGTGAAAAGCGTGGCCTTGCCTATTCGGTATCGTCATCCATGGTCATGCGCGATCACGTTTCGGCATTGATGATTTCGACTGCGACCCGTCCTGACAAAGCGCAGGAATCCCTGAAGATTATCCGCGAGCAGGTTGCTGCTATGGCCGCGGACGGGCCCACGGAAGAAGAACTCGCTGCTGCCAAAAACTTCCTCAAGGGATCTTACGCCGTCAACAATCTGGATTCATCCGCCGCTATTGCTGAAACTCTCGTTAGCTTGCAGGAAGCAGAACTTCCGCGTGATTATATCGACAAGCGTTCGGGGTTGATTGATGCTGTAACGTTGGATCAGGTCAAGGCTATTGCCAAGAAACTGCTTGAAGCGGAACCGGCAATATTGATTTTCGGCCCGGCCCAAAGCTAAAAGGTGCCAAATTGGAAAAGGCAGTGCCGTCATCGCCCCGAATTGCCGTCGCTTTCGGCGGAGGTGGGGCACGCGGCATTGCCCACATCCATATTGTCGAGGTGCTCGATGAACTTGGTATCAAACCGGTTGCAATTGCAGGCTCGTCGATAGGTTCGATCGTTGGCGCCGGAATGGCGAGCGGCATGACGGGCAAGGAAATTCATGAATATATGGCGGCGATTTTCAATCGCCGCTCCGAAGTCGCAAAGCGTATGTGGCAAACCCGCCCTGCGCGCTGGGTAGAATTGCTGAAAGGTGGCTTGCGCGTCAGCCAGTTCAATATCGAAAAGGTGCTGGACGTCTTTTTGCCTGCAAGCCTGCCGATGAATGTAGAAGAGCTGAAAATCCCGATGACTATCACAGCGGCGGACTTTCACGCCGCTCGGGAAATCCATATTCGCGATGGCGATCTGCATTCGGCCATCGCGGCATCCTGTGCCATACCACCAGTTTTCGCACCAGTACGCCGGGATGGCCGCATTCTGGTCGATGGCGGTTTGTTCAACCCCGTGCCCTTTGATCTGCTGTTTGATGAGGCTGATATTGTCATCGGTATCGACGTTGTCGGCACGCCGGTCGGACCAGATGACTATATGCCTACCACGTTCGAGGCAGTGATCGGAGCGAACCAGCTGACCATGTGCTCCATCATCGAAAACAAATTTCGAATTCGCCCCCCGCACATTTTCATTCGCCCTAATGTCGAGCGGATCGGTCTTCTGGATTTCCTGAAGTTCGAACAGATATTGTCACAGAGCGCCAGTGTTCGCGACGAACTGAAACGTGCTCTCGAACTGACAGTCGAGGGAAAAGTGGTGCCGATAAATTCAACGCTTGCAACCTGAATCTACCGGCTTCCTATACGTTTGCTATTCCGCCGGAACGGGTGATCCGACTGTGTCACTTGACGACGAGGCGGATACGATATCATCCGCGCCTTTGTCGATGCGCTGACCTTCGCGGGCAGGTTTGACCAGAGGCTCTGGTGTGACCGGTTTGTTAAAGAGCAGATGGCGACCAGCCATGATTCCTTCCGAAGCCTGCACGTGGAGACGATCTTCGTCGCGCTGGCGAACGTCTTCACGAATTTCGTAGGCTTGGGTTTCGGCTATGCCGAGCCCTTCGAGTGTACGCTGACCAAACAGCAAACCGGATTCGAACGTTTCGCGCAGTTCATACTCGACACCTTGAGCGCGCAGTTGCAGCGTATGTTCCCGATCATATGAACGAACGAACAGCCGCACATCCGGGTATTCGGATTGTATAAGGTTGATGATGTGGTTGGTCGTTTCCTTCTTGTGGGTACAGATGGCAACGATCTTCGCTTTTCTTATACCTGCCGCTTCCAGCACGTCTTTACGAGTACCGTCGCCAAAATAAATACGGAAGCCAAATTTTCCGGCAGCACGCACGCGATTGGGCGAACTGTCAATCACGGTTACGTCGATACCGCCAGCGAGCAGGATTTGCGATGCAATCTGACCGTATCGCGAGAAGCCGATCATCAATACGTCAGAACCGGCACCTTCGAAGTTTTCCTCAATTTCATCGACAGTCTTGTCCTTGATAAGCAGCTTTGAGCCAATCAAAACGGAAAGCGGTGTTAGCGCCATGGATACGGTGACGGCGGCTACAAGCTCTGAACCGAGTGCGCTTGAGATTATGGACGCGGCAGAAGCTGCCGAGAAAAGAACAAAGGCAAATTCGCCGCCTTGCGGCAGAAGAAACGCAATTCGCACAGCATCGTTATGGTTGGACCGGAAGACACGGCACAGCAGATAGATGATCGCGATCTTGGTTGCCATGAAAATGGGAACAGCAAGAAGGATAACCTTCCAATACTGTACGATCACAGTGAGGTTCAGCGAAAGACCAACCGCCACGAAAAACAATCCGAGAAAGATTCCGCGAAATGGTTCGATATCCGCTTCAAGTTCGTGTCGGTAGGATGATTCCGCCAGCAAAACACCAGCGATAAATGCACCCATGGCCATCGAAAGGCCAGCCGCCTGAAGCAGGCTGGCTGATCCGAGCACCACAAAAAGCGCTGCTGCGATCATCACTTCGCGAGCGCCGGTATTGGCGATAATGCGGAACATCGGATTGATGAGATAACGTCCGGCGACCACCAGTGCCGCGATGGCCGCAATTGCTGTGGCAAGATGGAAACCCGCGCTCGCCTGCGACGGTTCGGTCGGCGAAAGTGCCGGAATAATTGCAAGGATCGGCACGATGGCGAGGTCCTGGAACAGCAGGATCGAAAAAGCACGTTGACCGTGTTTCTGGTTCGTTTCGGCCCGGTCCTCCAAAACCTGCATGGCAAATGCCGTAGACGAAAGTGCGAGACCGAAACCGATGATGATCCCTGCTTCGGGGCTGAGGCCCGCAAAGTAGATGCCAAGAGCAGTCAGGGCTGCTCCACAAAGCAGAACCTGCGCGGTACCAAGACCGAAGATTGATTGGCGCAACGCCCAAAGTCTTGAGGGTTTCAGCTCAAGTCCGATGATGAAGAGAAGGAAGACAACACCAAGCTCGGAGAAGTGCAGGAAATCTTCGCCGTCTGCAATGAGGCGAGCTACGGGTCCGATCGTGATGCCTGCCGCAAGATAGCCGAGGACTGTACCAAGCCCTAATCGCTTGAACAGCGGCGCAGCGATAATCGCACCGCCCAAAATCATCAGACACTGCAGGTAGAGACTTCCGCCAGTTGCAACCATGCCAAGCTCTTGGAATTTGGAGAAATGTAGGAGGGCTTGCCTTGAAGCCCTAGGATTTCGGCAATATAGAAACAAGATATGGCTGTAATCAGCCCGATGTCGAACAATTTGACGATATTTTTTAGCAAGTCCCGGTTTCGGTCCCGCTGCAAATTGTATTGCGAGGTTGAACCGTGATGAACTTGGGAAACTCGGATTATATAATGATTTCAGATAATTCGGCGGAGAAACTTGTCGATCGCGCAGCCGTTCTCGTGGCTGCAGCCAAACGGGCGGGAGCTGATCAGGCTGACGCAGTCGTGATGCGAGCACGGTCAGTTAGCGTATCAGTGAGGTTGGGCAAGGTTGAGGGAACCGAATCGTCGGAAAGTGACGATTTCGCTCTGCGCGTTTTTGTGGGCCGTCGCATTGCGAGCGTTTCGGCCAATGCGAGCGCCGATCCCGACCGTCTCGCCGAGCGTGCTGTTGCTATGGCACGCGTTGCGCCGGAGGATCCCTATGAGCAACTCGCAGACCCATCGCTGCTTGTTGTTTCGCCTCGTGATCTTGATCTCTACGATTCAACGGAAATCGATTCCGACCGTTTGACGCAGGACGCACTTGCGACGGAAGCAGCTGCACTCGCAGTCAGCGGCGTGACGAATTCAGGCGGAGCTGGTGCCTCGCGCAGCCTGGGTGGTCTGGTGCTGGTCACATCGACAGGCTTTTCGGGGCATTATGCTGCTACACGCTTTGGACGATCGGTCTCGGCCATTGCGGGCGAGGGCACGAAAATGGAGCGCGATTATGATTTCAGTTCGCGCCTGCATTTTTCTGATCTTGATACGCCTGATGATATCGGTCGTCGCGCTGGTGAACGCGCTGTGCGGCGGTTGGGTGCACGTCAGGCGAAGACGGGGCCTGTCACCGTTATCTACGATCCTCGCCTTGCGCGCGGTATTGCGGGACATCTTGCAAGCGCGATTAATGGCGCTTCTGTTGCACGCAAGACGAGCTTTCTTCGTGACAGTCTCGGTAAACAGGTTCTCAAGAACGGCATAAATGTTACTGACAATCCGCTGCGTGTGCGCGGTTCGTCTTCGCGCCCGTTCGACGGCGAAGGGATTGAGGGGCAATCTTTGACGATGGTGGAGGATGGCGTTCTCAAACACTGGCTGCTTTCTGGATCGAGCGCCCGGGAACTGGGCCTGCAAGGCAATGGTCGTGGTGTTCGTTCGGGCTCTGGCGTTTCGCCTGCTTCAACCAATTTTGCCATCGAGCCCGGTTCGCAGTCGCCGGAGGAATTGATCCGTGCAATAGGCACAGGTTTTTATGTGACAGAGGTATTCGGGCAGGGCGTTGACATGATCACGGGCCAATATAGCCGCGGCGCGTCGGGGTTTTGGATCGAAAATGGCGAACTTGCCTACCCGATCAGTGAAGTGACGATTGCTTCGAACCTCAAGGACATGTTCCTCAATATGACACCCGCCTCCGATATTGACCGAAACTTCGGGATGACGGCACCGACACTCGTAATTGAAGGCATGACTCTTGCCGGAAACTGACAGGCACAACGAAATTGTCAGTGAACTGACGCTTCTGCGTGATGCTGCGCGTGAAGCCGGACGTATCGCGATGCGCTACTTCGGTCGTTCTCCGGAAGTCTGGCTGAAGGATGGTTCATCGCCGGTCAGTGAAGCTGATCTGGCTGTTGACCGCTATCTAAAGGATGTTCTTTTGAAAGCGCGGCCAGATTATGGCTGGATATCGGAAGAGACCGTCGATGAACGGGCGGCTGAAAAACGCAGCCGCGCCTTCGTTGTCGATCCGATTGACGGCACCCGTGCATACATCGCTGGACAGGATCAATGGTGTATTAGCATAGCCGTTGTGGAAAATGGCCGCCCGTTGGCTGGCGTTCTGGAATGTCCGGCGCGCAACGAACTCATCGAAGCAGGGAAAGGCGTTGGGGCTTCACAAAACGGTGCTGTGATACGTGTCAGATTACCATCGCCCGGTGAACAGGTGACAATAGCATCAGCCCGCAATATGGTGACGGCACTCCCGGAAAGCTGGCGGGATCGTGTAAAGATTCATCCCTATGTTCCCTCGCTGGCCTACCGTATCGCTATGGTGGCGCGTGGAGATATAGCGGGCACCTTCATTCGGCCAAATTCACATGATTGGGATTTGGCAGCAGCTGATCTGATCCTGAGTGAGTCGGGCGGGGCAATCCTGACAAGCGATGCCCTACCGATCCAGTATGGTGGTCCGACGTTGAGCCATGGCGCTCTCGTTGCCGCCAGCGGAGACCTTCTGCAAAAAATGTTGAGTGTTGTCGCGGACTGACCCTTGGGTTAATCATGCCGCGAACCAATTTTGTTCAGGGATAATTGTCATGAGCGTCGAAGGCGACAAAAAGCAGCTTCTTCATCTGGTGTTCGGCGGTGAGCTGAAAAAGCTCGGTACCGTTGAGTTCCGCGATCTTGAAAACGTCGATATCGTTGGCATCTACCCGGATTACGAGTCGGCCAAGACCGCATGGAAGTCGAAGGCACAGCAAACAGTAGACAATGCTCATATGCGCTATTTCATCGTGCACCTGCATCGGTTGCTCGATCCAGAAGGCGTGACGCTGAAGGCGGATTGAGCAGTTTGACTGCTCCCGGCCAATATCGGATGCAAAGCGGAGATAGCCCGGGTCAGACCACCGGGCATAAGAAGCAAGGATTCGCGAAGCGCCTCTGGCGACGTATTCGCGGGCCACTGGCGCAGTCTGCCGTGGTTAAAGCCATGCTGGTCTGGCTGATCACCTCCTACTTCAAGCTTGTCTATTTCACAAATTCTCGCTTGAAAGAATCAGCAGACCCACAGGCGCTGGTGGGTAAAGACGATCCTTTCATCGTGACTTTCTGGCATGGGCAACATCTCATGGGACCGTTCATCTGCCCCAAGGGAATTGAACTTGTCGCCATGTTTTCGCGCAGTGCAGATGCGGAACTGAACGCTCGTGTTGCGGAAAAACTTGGATTGTTGACAGTGCGTGGCTCTGGTGGACGAGGTTCGCGCTCCAAGCCTGAAAAGGGAGGCGCGCGCGCGCTTCTGACGTTGAAGAATGCTCTCAAAAACGGGCAGTCGGCATCAATTATAGCGGACATCGCTCACGGCAAAGCGCGTGAGGCCGGAGAAGGCATCATTTTATTGGCGAAATTGTCCGGTCGTCCGATAATACCGGTTGCTTATGCTTTCTCACGGAACCATGTTCTGGAAAAGTCCTGGGATAAAACGACGATTCCGCTGCCCTTTGGGCGTTCGATTATCGTGCGCGGCGACAATGTATGGGTCGACGCGGATGCCGATGAAACGCAATTGGAAGAAAAACGCATGGAGCTAACGCGCCAACTCAACGACGCGACCGTCAAGGCCTATGCTGCGTTGGAGAAAGCGAAATGAGCGAACGCTGGGCGCGCAATATGTTGTCTGCCTACCGTGCACTCGGTTCCGCGGCCTATCCATTTATGGGGCCTTACATCGCCTATCGTGCGTCTCGCGGCAAGGAAGAGCGCATGCGCCGCGGCGAGCGCTACGGCAAATCCGCCATAGCACGTCCGCAAGGGCCGGTTATCTGGGCCCACGCGGCAAGCGTTGGTGAAACCGTCGCGATCACGCCATTGATTGAGCGGATCGCTGCGACTGGTATCCATATCGTGCTGACGACAGGTACTGTGACGTCGGCAAAAGTTGTCGCAGATCAGTTAGGTAGTAAGGTCATTCACCAATACGCGCCGCTGGATTTGCAACCGGCGGTTAACAGGTTTCTCAACCACTGGAAACCTGATCTTGCCATCGGTTGTGAATCTGAAGTCTGGCCTGCTACTGTGCTTTCACTTGGCAGTCGCCACACGCCGCAGGTTCTGGTCAATGGGCGCATGTCTGACCGCTCTTTTGCTGCCTGGCAGAAAAGACCGGCTCTGGCCGAAGCGCTCTTTGAAAATTTTGCCTATGTGGTCGCACAGTCGGAACTAGATGCAGATCGCTTTCGTACGCTGGGAGCGCGGCCTGTCAGTGTTTCAGGTAATCTCAAGGTCGATACGAATCCGCCGCCGGCTGATCCACAGGCTCTGGCCGCATTGCAACGCCAGATCGGTGGACGGAGAACGTGGGCCGCAATTTCGACCCATGACGGCGAAGAAGCGATCACAGCAGAAGTTCATCAGATGCTGAAAGTACGCTATCCGCATCTTGTCACGATCATCGTGCCGCGTCATCCAGATCGTGCTGCGGCCATTCAGGCTATGCTGGCTGAAAAGGGGCTCAAGGTTGCGCGTCGCAGCGCCAATGAGCCGATTGAAGCCGACACAGATATCCTGCTCGGAGATACCATTGGGGAGATGGGACTTTATCTTCAGCTCACCGAAATAGCATTTATTGGCAATTCGCTGACCAAGGAAGGTGGACACAACCCTCTGGAACCGGCGATGATGGGAACTGCTGTGTTAACAGGACGAAATGTCCAGAATTTCCGTGAATCCTTCCAACGCCTCATCAAGAATGGGGGCGCACGCATTGTGAAGGATCGCAATATGCTCGCAGGAGCGATCAATTTCCTGTTCAACAACCCTCAGCATCTCCGTGCCATGATCAATGCCGGGGTGAGCACGGTCAGGGATATGCGCGGCGCACTGGATCGTACGCTTGTCGCACTCGAGCCGTTTATCCAGCCATTGATCCTGCAGGCACAGTTACCCGGCAATCGCAATGAGGCTGCCTATCAGACAGGCGGTCACTGAGCATGGTGAGTGAAGCGCCGCCTTTCTGGTGGGATAAACCTGATTGGCGCGCTTTGTCTTTGGCGCCTGCTGCCTGGCTCTACGGAGCCGTGGCGGGTCGTCGGCTTTTGAAAGCGGAACCACCAAAAATTTCTCTGCCGGTTCTTTGCGTGGGCAATTTTACCGTAGGTGGGGCCGGAAAAACACCGACTGCAATTGCTTTTTCTGCTGGTGCAAAAGCACGAGGTCTAAACCCCGGAATTGTCTCACGCGGATATGGCGGCGCTTACAAGGGACTACACGTTGTTGATCCCGCGCATGACAGTGCGCGTTACGTCGGAGATGAGCCACTCCTGCTGGCACGTCATGCTTCGGTGGCTCTCTGTCCTGATAGGCTAAAGGCGGCTCGATATTTACAGGCGCTCGGTTGCGATTTTATCATCATGGATGACGGTTTCCAGAGCGCACGACTTTTTGCCGATTTTTCGTTGCTGGTTGTGGATGCTGCCCGTGGTATTGGCAATGGTAAGGTCATACCGGCAGGCCCCCTGCGGGCTCCACTGACAGATCAAATGCGTAAGACCGACGCTTTGCTGCGTATCGGCAAAGGTGATGGTGCTGATTTCGTTATCCGTCAGGCAGCACGAGCAGGTAGACCGATATATGAAGCTCAGCTTAAGCCGTCGTCTACCGTACCGGTAGCGGGCAATCGTTGGCTTGCATTTGCGGGCATAGGTAATCCTGAAAAATTCTATGCAAGTGTTGCTGAAGCAGGCGGTGAGATTGTGGAAACACGTTCGTTCCCCGATCATCACAGCTTTGCACCAGACGATATTCGCAATCTGACAGACACAGCCCGTCGTCAGGGATTGGGATTGATCACTACTGCGAAGGATCAGGTGCGTCTGGCAACGATGATTGGAGTTCCTGCCGGTTTTCTGACGAAACTCGCTGTCCTTAACGTTGATCTCAAATTTGATCGCAACGATGCGCTTGACCACATTCTGGATACGGTCATCGAGCGCTTCAAAAGCCGTGTTACAAGCTGATTTTAAGCCTTCTTTCGGCTACGCATTTCAGGATTGACTTCCAACTCACGTTCAAAAGAAATCAGGCCTGTTGCGTAGGGTTCCTGCCGCGAAACACTCCAATATTTGAGTTCATCGAGCGGGATATGGGCGCCTGTCACCGCGCACGCGACATAGGCTCCATGCCTGACGATTTCATAATCACCGTCGAGATAGCGCAGAACAGCTTCAGAAGAACGGGGGGATTCAAATTTATTCATGTGTGTAAAACCTTTGTAGCCGACTCTAGCAAGCGTCGTGCGTTGCGTCCAGCAGTACAACATCATACGTCGTTGTAATTCTATCAGCGCCTGCCAAATAGCCGTTCGATATCTATCAGTTTCAGTTCGATGTAGGTTGGGCGACCGTGATTGCAGGTGCCTGAGCCGGGGGTGGCTTCCATTTCACGCAGGAGCGCATTCATTTCTTCAGGCTTCAACCGTCGCCCCGAGCGAACGGAACCATGACAGGCCATTGTTGCGGCCACATGGTTCAACATGGCCTTCAATCCTTCAGATGTGTCGTGTTCCGCAATCTCATCCGAAAGATCGCGGATCAGCTGCTGCACGTTCATTTCTCCGAGCATTGCGGGCGTTTCACGCACTGCGATGGCACCGGGTCCGAATTGCTCGATGCCAAGGCCAAAGCGGGCAAGTGTTTCCGCGTGGGTTGCCAGTCGCTCGGCGTCTTCTTCTGGCAGATCCACAATTTCAGGAATAAGCAGCATCTGTCCCGGTATGGGGCGGGAATGCAGGGCGTTTTTCAACGCCTCGTAAACAAGACGTTCGTGAGCCGCATGCTGATCTACAATGACGAGACTGTCTTCGGTTTGGGAGACAATATAGTTCGCGTGGATTTGCGCGCGGGCTGCCCCGAGTGGCTTTTGCTGGAGTTCCACTGGTGCTTCGTCACGCGTCGCTCGGACATCTGCCGCCAGCACGTTAACGGTGGCGAGCGTCGCCTGGTCACTTTCCTGAAAGGAGCGTGCCGCTCCCAAGTCCAGCGGCCGATGCGCCGGATGTGCGGTCTGCGGTGACCATTCGGTTCTCGGCGAGAAAACTGCGGGGTGCCAGCTCCCCGATGCATAACCAGCCGAAGAAGGCCGCGATGTGAATGATGGTGAGGGCGGCTGGAATCCTTCTGCACGGAACGCTTGCAGCATGGCATCGGCACCGCTGGTCGCAGGCCGAATACCTGACTGCGCCAGTGCTTGTTTGATCGCCCCGACGATCAGTCCGCGCACGAGACCCGGATCACGGAAACGGACGTCAGCCTTGGCAGGATGCACATTAACGTCGACTAGTGCCGGGTCCAGCGTCAGAAACAGTACGGCAACCGGATGACGATCGCGTGCCATGACATCCGCATAGGCTCCACGCAATGCGCCGAAAAGCTGTTTGTCCCGCACCGGGCGCCCATTCACATAGGCGAACTGATGCAGGGCGTTGCCACGATTATGGGAGGGGATGCCGACAAACCCGGCCAGACGCACGCCGTCGCGTTCCGCGTCAATGGCAAGCGCATTTTCGCCGAATTCTTTTCCGAGCACCTGATTGATGCGCTCAAGCGTTGCTTCTGCGCCGCTGCCGGTTGCGGCCAGTTCCAGCGGTGTCCTGTCGGTGCCTGCAAGCGAAAAGCGGACATGGGGAAAGGCAATTGCGATGCGCTTGACGACGTCGGTTATGGCAGCAGCTTCCGCACGATCCGTTTTCATGAATTTGAGACGGGCAGGCGTCGCGTAAAAAAGATCGCGGACCTCGGCAATCGTCCCGCGATTGAGCGCGGAAGGACGGGGACCGTCGAGATGTCCGCCGGAAACCGATACTTCAAAGCCGGAGTCAGCGTCCTGCGGACGAGATTTGAGGGTCAGTTTTGCGACCGAGCCAATGGATGGCAGAGCCTCCCCACGAAACCCAAGTGCGCGAATGTCGTGCACATCGTCCGAAAGCTTGGAGGTACAATGGCGGGAGACTGCCAATGGAAGCTCATCGATCGGAATTCCCGAACCATTATCAGTCACGCTCAACAATGTCTTGCCACCGCCACCGGTCACGACCTCAATGCGGGTCGCGCCAGCGTCGATAGCATTTTCGACAAGTTCCTTGATAACGCTGGCGGGGCGTTCGATGACTTCCCCCGCCGCGATCTGGTTGATGATGGTTTCGCTTAAGTGTCGAATTGGCATGGTTGGACTATAGAAGGATTCGCTTCTGTAAAGAACACGCTTCTACAGCCTGTCCAGACTGCCTTTTGTGCATCTGACGGGCCGCCGAAGTGCACAGTATTGTTGACAGGTAACCACCTTACTGCGGGGCATAATCCTTATATGCTGGCAAATTCAAATCCTTAAGGCTGTCTGCATTGACAACTGCACGTGCCACGGCTTCTGCCATAACAGTCGCTGCAATTGCTCCAATCGCAGTTACATCGGCTTCCACGTCTTTTGCCTTGCCTGTGGAAAGTGCGAAGATCGTGTCACCGTCCCACATGGTATGGATTGGGTTGATTGTGCGCGCAAAACCGTCATGCGCCATGCCCGCAATCTTTTTCAGCTGAGCCTTGTCGAACGGGACGTTGGTCGCTATTGCGCCAATCGTGGTGTTGGCACCGCCGGACTTGACCACGCCATGGCCCTGCATGATGGCGGACATCGTATCACGGAAGCCCTTGCCGTCCTCGGTCCGCGCCCCAGCCAGAATCTGGCGTGAATTTGGCGCATAGACGTCACCAACAGCATTGACGGCAACAATCGCGCCGACAACGATTTCGGTGCCAGGCACCTTATAACTGGCTGTGCCGAGCCCACCCTTCATGGCGTAGTCCATGCCGAACATTTTGCCGACGGTAGCGCCTGCACCAGCACCGATGTTGCCTTCTCCAGAAGCTTCAGCCTTGGCGGCCTGGCATGCCAGATAACCGGCTTCCTCATCGGGGCGCACAGATCTCCGACACCGAGATCCATCAGGATTGCTGCTGGTACAATCGGAACGACGCCTTTGCCGATCTTGAAGCCGAGATTGTTCTCTTCAAGATAACGCATAACGCCAGTCGCAGCCGCCAGACCATAGGCACTACCGCCTGAAAGCAGAATAGCTTGAACCTGCTGCACATAATTGATCGGATCGAGCAGATCGGTTTCACGCGTACCGGGCGCCGAACCGCGTACATCAACACCTGCGGAAGCGCCTTCTTCGCAGAGAAGAACGGTGCAGCCGGTCGGGCGTTTTGTTAGTGTGTGGTGTCCCAGCTTGATTCCGGGTACATCCGTGATGCTTCCACCCATAAGCTCCAGCATGCCTGCTCCTCCCTCAGTAGCTGCCGATGCCGCATTGACGACAAAGGGCATTGCCCCAAGTCCCGCAAGCGACTTGGCGAATGTTCTGCGATCCATGAACAGTTTTCTCCTCCATTTTCGCTCTATTGAGAGAGCGTATTCTTTTCGCGCGCCCGGCGCTGGCGCAGTACGTCTGCCACGTAGTCACGTGACAAAGCATGGTAGAGCGGCTCGTGAGAGATCAGCCGTGCAGTGCCGTAGCCCAGCATCGATGCGCACATGAGTGGAATGACGTTGTTATGATTGCCGGTCATTTCCAGAATGATGACGAATGCAGTCATCGGCGCTTGCACGACGCCGGCAAAGTAGCCTGCCATACCGAGAACAGCAGCAAGACTCGCACTGGTTCCAAGAACCAGGCCGATTGTGCTGCCCAGTCCCGCACCGACCGACAAAGAAGGTGCAAATATTCCGCCCGGTATCCCCGAAATCATGGAAAGGAGACCGGCAAGGAACTTCCCTATGAAATAAAGAGGTGGAAGAGCCAACCCTTCCACGGCGCTCCGTGCCTGATCGTAGCCTGCTCCAAAGGTCGATCCGCCGGACGCAATGCCAATGATAGCGACCAGAAGACCGCAAATTCCCGCGAAAAATACGGCATTGCGAAGAGGGGCCTTTTGTATGCGGCGTCGCACACGACGTCCTAGTTCGAGTGCGAGTGCACTGAAGGCAGCCCCGAATGCTCCACCAATTACACCGCACGCAATCACCAGAACCCAGTCTTTGCCGCTGGAAGCGGTAACGGTAGTCAGCCCGAAATAATTATAGTTTCCAACGAGGCCAAGTGAAGCAAGACCGGCGAGAATAACAGCAGATAATACGAGACCGTTGGTTCGTGCGGCGTAGGCGCGCCCCATCTCCTCAATAGCGAAGACAACACCTGCAAGGGGGGTATTGAACGCAGCCGCTATACCTGCGGCAGAGCCTGCAAGGATGAGACCACGCGCTTGTTCCATGCCGCCGAAACGCGCAGATTGCATCATGATGGACGCGCCGATCTGCACGGTTGGACCCTCACGACCGATAGATGCACCACTGAAAAGCCCGGCCAGAGTAAGAATGATCTTACCGATCGCGGTTTTGAGTGAAAGCAGCAGAGTTCGATCTTCATGATCGTGCAAATGGCGTGCGGCAATTGCTTGCGGAATGCCACTGCCTCCAGAATTTGGAAACCAGGATAAGGCTATCCAGGAGCAGGCCATAAACCCCACCGGCGTGATCAGCAGGGGAAGCCATGCACGCCAGCCGCTTCCACTTGTGAGGCTCTTGAACCAATCTTGTGCAATGTCCGCAGCTTCGGCAAAGCCTACACTGATAAGACCGATGGCCAATGCGCCGCACCAGAAGACCAGTCGCGGTTTCCAGACATGTGGTGAGATCCACATGGCTTTTGACCGGCGGATGAGTGGAACGCGTCTATAGGATTTTCTCACTTTGCCCCTGCAAGCCTGCTGCTGCCCGATTTCGATGTGTGCAGAGATTTATCACGTAAATCCTTATCGGTAACTGAAACTTGTCAGCAAAAGGCTTTCCATTTGGTCATAACCGTGTTACCAGCCGGTGCCAATTCAACCTAGCAAACCAGATGTGTCGCTGCTCCCGGACCTATTCCGGAGAGGCGGCTTTTCTCATTCGATAAAATCGGCAAAGGAATTGGCAATGGCTAAAATCGTGGAATCGCCCACTGGCGCTCTCGCTCTCACATTTGATGATGTGCTGTTGCAGCCGGGCCATTCCGAAGTAATGCCGGGGCAGGTTGATCTGCGCACGCGCATCGCCAAGGATATCGAGCTTAACCTTCCTCTTCTTTCTGCTGCCATGGATACGGTGACGGAATCCCGTCTGGCTATTGCGATGGCGCAGGCCGGTGGTATTGGCGTCATTCACCGTAATCTGACGCCGGAGCGTCAGGCGGAAGAAGTCCGTCAGGTAAAGAAATTTGAATCCGGCATGGTAGTAAATCCGGTTACCATCGGGCCGGATGCGACACTTGCCGACGCTCAGGCATTGATGAAGGCACATGGAATTTCGGGTATTCCGGTCGTTGAGAATGCTACCAAGGGTCCGGGGCGTCTTGTCGGTATCCTGACCAATCGCGACGTCCGTTTTGCGTCCGATCCGAAGCAGAAAATCCACGAGCTGATGACCCGTGAGAACCTCATTACGGTTCGCGAGAATGTCAATCAGGACGAAGCAAAACGTCTGTTGCACGCTCATCGTATTGAAAAGCTTCTCGTTGTCGACGATCAGGGTCGTTGCGTTGGTCTTGTTACCGTCAAGGATATTGAAAAGTCGCAGCTCAATCCGAACGCCGCCAAGGACGCTCAGGGACGTCTGCGCGCTGCTGCAGCAACGAGCGTCGGCGAGGATGGTTACGAACGCGCCGAACGTTTGATTGAAGCCGGTGTCGATCTTCTGGTGGTGGACACGGCGCATGGCCATTCGCAGCGCGTTCTTGATGCAGTGGCCCGTATCAAGAAAGCCTATCCGAATATAGCAATTCTTGCAGGTAATGTGGCAACGACCGCTGGTACACAGGCACTGATTGATGCCGGTGCGGATGCGGTCAAGGTTGGTATCGGGCCGGGCTCGATCTGCACGACGCGTATTGTTGCCGGTGTCGGCGTTCCACAGCTTTCGGCCATTATGTCAGCCGTTGAAGCAGCGCAGAAGCAGAATATCCCGGTAATCGCTGATGGCGGCATCAAGTTTTCGGGCGATTTCGCCAAAGCGTTGGCCGCTGGAGCAGTCGCGGCAATGGCTGGTTCGCTGTTGGCCGGTACGGAAGAAAGCCCCGGCGAAGTCTATTTGCATCAGGGCCGCTCGTTCAAAGCCTATCGCGGTATGGGTTCGGTCGGTGCCATGGCGCGCGGCTCGGCTGATCGTTATTTCCAAGCGGAAGTGCGCGATGAGCTGAAGCTCGTACCGGAAGGCATCGAAGGACAGGTGGCTTACAAGGGGCCGATTTCCGCGGTCCTGCACCAACTTGCAGGCGGTTTGCGCGCTTCCATGGGCTATGTAGGCGCGAAGACGCTGGAGGAATTCCGCGAGAAAG